>ERZ791810.979-NODE-979-length-22658-cov-5.147856_pt1 | contig 22658 bp, 17 predicted proteins | sample MGYA00510304_ERZ791810 | MGnify/ENA primary metagenome ERZ791810 (study PRJEB30046, sample SAMN00791967) | human gut metagenome | study: EMG produced TPA metagenomics assembly of the A metagenome-wide association study of gut microbiota in type 2... | reverse complement strand
ACGAGAAGTTCGGTTACAACGGCAAGACCGTAGCCGAAGAGGTCAAGAAGCTGCTTGGAAAGTAGTCGGGACGTTTGGACTCTTCGGCAACGGATTCTTCCGGCCGAAGAGGTCAAGAAACTGCTCGGAAAGTAGTCGGGACGTTTGGACTCTTCGGCAACGGATTCTTCCGGCCGAAGAGGTCAAGAAACTGCTCGGAAAGTAGTCGGGACGTTTGGACTCTTCGGCAACGGATTCTTCCGGCCGAAGAGGTCAAGAAGCTGCTCGGAAAATAACGATCACCGATAATGGATGAAATCCCCGAAGTGTCGCTTCGGGGATTTTTTTGTCGGATGAGTTGCGTCGTATTATTTTTTTTATTCTCCGTGCAACTTTTCGGCTCCGGCGGCGTCTAATGGGAAAAACAGTTTCAGCAATGAGTCTACAGCGAACCAAACAGTATGAATTCGAGACCTTCGTCCGGGAGCATCGCCGCATCGTCGGCAAGGTCTGTTATCTCTATGCCATGGACAGCGACGACTTCGACGATCTTTATCAGGAGGTGCTGATTAACCTGTGGCGGGGGTTCGACGGATTCGAAGGCCGGGCCAAAGTTTCGTCGTGGGTCTACCGCGTCGCGCTGAACACCTGCATTTCGTACTATCGCCGCAATCGCCGCCATACGGGCCGGCTGCCGCTGACCGACTCGCTGGGCGCAGCCGACGAAGATTCCGAACGCGGCGAGCGGTTGCGGGAACTGTATGCGCTGATAAACCGGCTCGATGCGCTCGAAAAGGCGCTCGTGATGCTGTGGCTCGACGAGCTTCCTTACGAGGAGATCGCCGCGATCACGGGGCTTACGCGCAACAACGTGGCTTCGAAGCTCCATCGCATCAAGCTGAAACTGCGTGAACAGGCAAATCATTAAACTTCCCGAATATGGAACTCGACGAACTGAAAACCAAATGGCACGAGCTGGACGGACGTCTGTCGTGTGCGGACACTAAAATAGACCGGCTGACGGCGGAGGTCTCGGCCGGAAAAATCACCTCGGCCAAGCAGCGGCTGGCGCGTACGATACGGCTGGGAATCTTTCTGCTGGCAGCGCTGCCGCTTTGTTTCGCCAATCTATTTCGTACGGGCGAAGCGGACCCCGGAACGGCTGTCAAGGCGACGCTGGCGCTCTTTATCTTCGCCATGCTGGCGCGGCAGATCGCGCTGCTGGTGCTGCTGACGCGGATCGAGCCGGGAAATAGGACCGTGCGCGAAACCTGCGCCGCCGTACTCCGGTTCCGCACCTGCTTCCTCTGGGGCGTGGGCGCGGGTATCGCGCTGGGTGTGCCGCTGCTGATCTTGCTGGGATTTTACATGGGAAGCCTGACTTCGCCCTATGTGTTTTACGGCTTCGTGGCCGGACTGATTGTCGGACTGCCCCTCGGCGTGCGTATCTTCCTGCGGATGATGGGCGACATCAACGCCCTGCGCACCGCCTTGCGGGAGACGGACGAGTAAACCGGAACCCCCGCAGCAGGAATTGCACCCGCCGTTCCACACAAACGCTCCCCGGATTTCCGCAAGGATTCGGGGAGCGCTATATAATAATAGGTGCCGCTGTATTACTGCATGTAGAGCGTGATCCGGTCGTAATAGCGGCCTCCGATGTAGAGATCGGCTGTCAGCATGCCGCGGCGGATGTGGACCCGACGCAGTTCGCGCGGCAGATCGACCCGGCCGTAGTCGATGTAGACCGTGTCGTCGTAGGCGTCCCACTGGATGTTGAGCGTGTCGAGCAGGCGTCCGTTGTCGGCGTAACGGAGTTCGTCGCTTCCGAAGCCGTCGGCCCCGAAGTAAACGTAGCTGTCCAGCGCATAGCCGTCCTGATAGAATCCGAGGTCTCCGGCCCATACGCGGCCCGTGAGCGTGTCGTAGAGATCGTCGTCGTCGTTTTCGCAGGACGAAAATCCGACGGCGGCCAGAAGCATGCATGCGGCGAGTAAAAATCGTTTCATGTGCGGTTTGTTGAATTCGACGGGTATAAAGATAGCGAAAGTCGGGCGCAATCGCAAAACGGATTTTGCGGGTTGCCGGGACGCATCCCATCCAATACCGGGCCAAAGATAGTGCATATCGGAGGCAAAAACAAACTGTTTTTTGCATATTCCGAAATTCCTTCGTATCTTTGCACTCCCGTCTGTAACGCGGGGAAATGTGGAAAGATTTGACTGATTGCAACCACAATAAAAAATCGCTAAAACAGCTTATTTTTTATTCCAACAGCCAATTTTTCCCATTTTATACGTTTTATTTTTTATTAACCGAGAGCGGCTTTCCGCATGCCGGCACTCCGGCCGGAGGCGCGGTCTCATAATTAAATGTATAACAATGGGCTTTTTGTTTACATCGGAATCGGTGTCCGAAGGACACCCCGATAAAGTTTCAGATCAGATTTCGGACGCCATTCTCGACGAATTCCTGCGTCGTGACGCCAACTCGAAAGTCGCCTGCGAGACGCTTTGCACCACGGGACTGGTAGTCGTGGCGGGCGAGGTGCGCTCCGAAGCGTATGTCGATGTACAGGGCGTGGCGCGCCGTGTGATCGACCGCATCGGCTATACCAAGAGCGAATACCAGTTCGACTGCAACTCGTGCGGCATCCTGTCGGCCATCCACGAACAGTCGCCGGACATCAATCAGGGCGTCGTGCGCGCCGAGGAGGACGATCAGGGTGCGGGCGATCAGGGCATCATGTTCGGCTATGCCTGCAACGAGACCCGCGAGATGATGCCGGCGACGCTGATCCTCTCGCACGTGATCCTCAAGGAGCTGGCCGTCATCCGCCGCGAAGGGGAGGTGATGACCTACCTGCGTCCCGATTCCAAGTCGCAGGTGACCGTCGAGTATGACGAGAAGACCAACCGTCCGTTGCGCGTGCATACCATCGTGGTTTCGACCCAGCACGACGAATTCATCCTGCCGGGCGGCGGGCTGACGGAGAAGGAGGCCGAGGAGCGGATGCAGGCCGCGATCCGCGAGGACGTGCGCACGATCCTCATTCCGCGCGTCAAGGCGCGTCTGGAGCGCGCCGGCGACAAGCTGGCCGGGCTGATCGGCGACGACTACATCCTGCATGTCAATCCTACGGGCAAGTTCGTGATCGGCGGCCCTCACGGGGACACCGGGCTTACGGGCCGCAAGATCATCGTCGATACCTACGGCGGCCGCGGCGCGCACGGCGGCGGCGCCTTTTCGGGCAAGGACTCCTCGAAGGTGGACCGCTCGGCGGCCTACGCCGCCCGTCATATCGCCAAGAATCTGGTCGCCGCGGGCGTTGCCGACGAAGTGCTGGTCGAGCTGTCGTACGCCATCGGCATCGCGCAGCCGCTGTCGATTTACGTCGATACTTACCGTTCGCCGCGTCCCGCCGCGCTGGAGGGCATGACCGACGGCGAGATCGCACGCCGCATCGGCAAGCTTTTCGACCTGCGTCCCGCCGCCATCGTCCGCCGTTTCGGCCTTAAGAACCCGATCTTCGAGGCCACGGCTTCCTACGGTCACTTCGGCAACCGTCCTTACACGGAGCGGGTGAAGGTCTGGGAGGACGGCCGCGAAACGGAGCGTGAGATCGAGTTCTTCGGCTGGGAGAAGCTCGACGCCGTGGAGCTGATTCGCAAAGAGTTCGGATTGTAACGGTCCGGGCCGCTCGAAATCGGGACGTCCGCTGCGGACGTCCCGATTTTTGTTCCTACGGGCATACTAACCGGACGTTTCCGTCCGTTTGTCCTACGAATCGTAATAAAACTTGATAAGCTTATGGTATAAATTGCCTCTGATTAATTGAATTTAAACACTTGTTATCGAATTATGAAAAAGGCATTTTTGATTTTAGGAGCAGTCGCCGTATCGGCCGCCGCGGGCGGACTTACGGCATGGGCAGTAGCCGGGAGCCGCGAAGGCTCCGTACAATATATCGAGCGCGAGGTGGAACGTACGCCCGCGCTGGGGACGCAGTTCACCTCGTATCAGGCCGAGCAGTACCCCGACCTGACATACGCCGCCGAGAATGCGGTGAAGGCCGTGGTCAACATCGAAGCCGTGCAGCAGGTCGAGATGCCGCGCCGCCGGGGATACGATCCCTTTCTGGAGTTCTTCGGCATCCCGCAGGGGTATGACGAGGGACCGCAGTTCCGCGAACAGCGCGCCGGAGGTTCGGGCGTCATCATCTCGGCCGACGGTTACGTGGTGACCAACAACCACGTCGTGGACGGGGCTTCGAAACTCCGCGTGAAACTCAACGACGGCCGTTCGTTCGACGCCAAGCTGATCGGCAAGGACTCGGCCACGGACCTCGCGCTGCTGAAGATCGAGGCTTCGGACCTGCCGACGCTGGCTTTCGGATCGTCCGATGCGCTGCGTCTGGGCGAGTGGGTGCTGGCGATCGGTTCGCCGTTCGACCTGCAATCGACCATTACCGCGGGTATCGTGAGCGCCAAGGCGCGTAATCTGGGGGTCATTCCCAACGATTTCCGCATCGAGGCCTTTATCCAGACCGACGCGGCCGTGAATCCCGGCAATTCGGGCGGCGCGCTGGTCAACACGCACGGCGAGCTGGTGGGCATCAACACCCTCATCAAGTCGCAGACGGGCAGCTATATCGGTTATTCGTTCGCCATCCCCGAATCGATCGTGCGCAAGGTGGTCGTGGACCTCAAGGAGTTCGGCATCGTGCAGCGCGCACTGCTCGGCATCCGTTTTGCGATTGTCGATCAGGACTTTATCGACCGTGAAGGCAAGGAGCTGGGCATTACCGAGCTGGGCGGCGCCTATGTCGCCGGCGTTGTCGAGGGCGGTTCGGCTTCGGAGGCCGGCATTCGCAAGGGCGACGTGATTCTGGACATCGACGGGGTGAAGATCAACGACAATGCAACCCTTTCCGAGCAGATCGGACGCCGCCGACCCAACGATAAGGTTAAATTGTCGGTAAAAAGAGACGGTGCGGTGAAACAATTCGAGGTTACTTTGCGTAATAAAGCAGGTAAAACGGAATTAATGACCAAAGAGGATGTCGATGTCGTCGAGGTTCTCGGCGGTAAGTTCGCCGATGCGGGCACCAAACTCTGCCGTGAGCTCGATATCAGGGGCGGCGTGCAGGTGGTCGGCATCAAGGCCGACGGAATTCTGGCCCGTGCCCGTGTCAAACAGGGATTTGTGATTACCCATATCAACGATCGTCCGGTCTATTCGGTTGCGGACATGCAGCGTATGGACGAGAAGGTCCGTTCGATCGACGGTATTTATCCCAACGGCCGCGCTGCGAGCTACACGCTCGTGGAGTAGTGCGGTCCGGGCGGGTTGTAATGTTGAATTTTATTTAGGAAGGTTAATAGATATATGCGTCAATTAAAGATTACAAAATCCATCACCAACCGCGAGAGCGCTTCGTTGGACAAATACTTGCAGGAAATCGGCAAGGAGGAGCTTATCACGGTCGAAGAGGAGGTGGAACTCGCCCAACGGATTAAGAAAGGAGATCAGGAAGCCCTCGAAAAGCTGACCAAAGCCAACCTGCGTTTCGTAGTTTCCGTCGCCAAACAATATCAGAATCAGGGACTCAGCCTCCCGGACCTGATCAACGAAGGCAACCTCGGTCTGATCAAGGCCGCCGAGAAATTCGACGAGACCCGTGGTTTCAAGTTCATCTCGTACGCCGTGTGGTGGATCCGTCAGTCGATCCTGCAGGCATTGGCCGAACAGTCGCGCATCGTGCGTCTGCCGCTCAATCAGGTGGGTTCGCTCAACAAGATCAACAAGGCGTTCGCACGCTTCGAGCAGGAGCACGAGCGCACGCCGTCGCCCGAAGAGCTGGCTACGGAGCTGGAGCTTCCCAAGGAGAAGGTCACCGACACGCTGCGCGTGGCAGGCCGCCATGTCTCGGTGGACGCCCCGTTCGCCGACGGTGAGGACAACTCGCTGCTGGACGTGCTGGTCAATCCCGATTCGCCCAACGCCGACCGCGGACTGATCAACGAGTCGCTTTCGACCGAGGTGGACCGCGCGTTGGAAACCCTCACGGACCGCGAACGCGACATCATCAAGTACTTCTTCGGCATCGGCACTTCGGAGATGACCCTCGAAGAGATCGGTGAGAAGTTCGACCTGACGCGCGAGCGCGTGCGCCAGATCAAGGAGAAGGCGATCCGCCGCCTGCGCCACTCGTCGCGCAGCAAACTGCTGAAATCGTATCTGGGCTGATGCCCGGACGACATATCCGGCCCGGTCGGGTCGTGTGAATGAAAAAGCCGTCATTTTTGACGGCTTTTTTTGTTTTGTGCTCTTGTGAGCGGTTGCCTGCCGTATGCGTTTCGGTGCGGCGATGGTATTGGTTCGTGGTGTGTGCTTTGGTGTGCGCTTCGGGGCCGTCTTTACAGCAGCAGCCCGATCGAGAGCAGTATTCCGAAGAGCAGGATGTTGCGCGACGTGGCGCCCAGAATGGCGTTCAGCTCCCGGCCGCGGCCGATCCGCACCATGCGCCGCCATGTCGCCGTGTGCGGTACGAGGTAGAGCAGGGGAAGCAGTGCCGCTCCTATGCGGCCGTCGCATAGCAGCGGGAGGCAGAGGGCTGCGGCTGCGAATCCCAGTGCCAGATAAAGCCTGCTGCCGGCCCGTGCGCCCAGCCGGACGACGAGCGTGCGTTTGCCGCTGCGGGCGTCCTGTTCGCGGTCGCGGTAGTTGTTGACTGTCAGCAGGGTGTCGATCGCCAGCCCGCAGGCCGCCGAAACGACGCCCGTCTGCCATGTCCAGCCGCCGCTGAGAACGTAACTGGTACAGCCGACGGGGACGAATCCGAAGAAGACCAGCACCAGCAGGTCGCCCCAGCCGTGGTAGGCCAGCGGGTAGGGGCCGGCCGTGTAGAGAAATGCGAATGCGACGCATAACGCGCCGACGGCGATCAGCCACAAGCCCCCGTAAAAGAGCAGTCCGCAGCCCGTGATGCAGGCGGCCGCGGTCGTCAGGGCGATTCCGCGACGCATGGCGCGGGGCGTGATCCAGCCCTGCGCGCAGGCCCGTTCGGGTCCCAGCCGGTCTTTGCCGTCGGAGCCTTTGAGGTAATCCCAGAGGTCGTTGATGAGGTTGGCGTCGATCTGCATCAGGAAGGCGAACAGCAGGCACAACACCGCGGGCAGCAGGTCGAAACTGCCTGCCGAAGCGGCCGAGGCGCAGCCCAGCATTACCGGCACGGCGGCTCCCGTCAGCGTCTTGGGCCGCGCCGCGAGCATCCATGCCCGAAAGGAATTGGTAGCTGTTTGTGTTCTCATATTTCCGGAGCGGACTTATGCGCTGCGTGAGGTTTTATTTCTGTATTGTTTGGTCGGATAACCGTTTTGCGGCTCCGGTTGTCGTATATGCCTGATTGCCGGGCCGTGTACGGGCGCTACTCCGGCCTTGTTCCGGGGCAGGCCGTAGTCAGGCGATCCCGGATTTGCGCAGGCCGAAGTCCCCGCGCCGCCTGCGGTGGCGGACGTTTCCGGCCGATACAACAGGGCCGGAAAAGCAAGGCCGGCAGCCGGCAGTATCAATTCTTAATTTTTAACTCCTAATTGTTACCACACGATCGGCTCCTTGCCGATGCTGCGGAGATATTCGTTGGCGCGCGAGAAGTGGCGGCAACCGAAGAATCCGCGGTAGACCGAGAGCGGCGACGGGTGTACGGCCTTGAGAATGAAGTTCCGCTGCGGATCGGCGATGGCGCCTTTTTTTTGGGCGTAACTGCCCCAAAGCATGTAGACGATGCCCTGTTTGCGTTCGGAGATCGTGCGTACCACGGCGTCGGTGAAGGTTTCCCAGCCGCGGCCCGCGTGCGACGCCGCTTCGTGTGCGCGGACGGTCAGCACGGCGTTCAGCAGCAGTACGCCCTGCTCGGCCCAGCGGTCGAGGTTGCCCGTCGCGGGAGGGGGCGTTCCGGTGTCGTCGGCGACCTCCTTGAAGATATTCTGCAGCGAGGGCGGGAACGGCACGCCGTCGCCTACCGAGAAGCAGAGTCCGTTGGCCTGTCCGGGACCGTGGTAGGGGTCCTGACCGATGATGACCACTTTCAGCTTGTCGAACGGGCATTTGTCGAAGGCGCGGAAGATGTTGCTGCCGCGCGGATAGATGCGCCGCGTGGCGTATTCCTGCCGTACGAACTGCGTGAGGTCGGCGAAGTAGGGTTTTTCGAATTCGGGAGCGAGCAGCTCTTTCCAGTCGGGGGCGATCTTTACATCCATGTTGCAAGGTGGTTAAAGTGGTGTAAATGTAGTAAAAAGTCGGCAAATTCCAGCTGTTTTCGCTGCCGATATAAGGAAAGGGGTTTTGTTTTTTGCGCTTTGCCTGCTGACTGCGGCGTGTGCGGATGCGGAAAAACCGCCGAAGGGGGCCGTGACGCTGATTTATATGATCGGCGACGGCTTGGGGCTGGCGCAGGTCTCGATGCCGGTGATCGGGGGCGGTTACGTGCCGAAGGCATTTGACCGTGCGCAGGGCGCGGCCCTGATTCGGACCCGCCGGCCGACAACCGCGTGCCGGACTCCGCTGCGGCGTGATGGACAACACCGGACAGGTCCGGCGGATCATGGCGCCGCTCGGACCCGGCGGCTGACGGTACGGAGTGGATTTGTGCCGCAGCCCGAATTCCGGCTGCAGTTTTTTTTGTTTATTTGAGGGATTGTGCTACCTTTGTCTTCGCTACGGTTTCCCGGTCCCTTTGCGGTCGCCGGGAATTAAAAGGGAATACCGTGAGAATCGGTAACAATTCCCGTTGCTGTGTGCCCGGCTTTCTTGATTGAAAGTTATTTTCCGGCATTCTTGGCCACTGGTCCTCCGCGGACCGGGAAGGCGCCGGAGAGAAGGGCGAGTCAGAAGACCTGCCGTCGCGATTATACGGATTTCGCTTCTACGGTGAATGGAGCAGGTCTTGGGTCATTTTCAACCGAACGTATTGAGTGTGTCGAAAACAACCTCGGATGCCGGACTGCGCGCGCTTTGTTGCGTGTGCGTCGGAGTGTGCCTTTTCATCTTTGCGGTCCGCCGGAACGGAACAGTGTTCAACCAAAAACGGATAAAAGATGAAAAAACTGATCTTAGGATGTTTGCTGGCCCTGTTTGTATCGGGCTGTAACGACAATGAACCGGAACAGAAACCGGTCGAACTGAAAATCTCGTTCGCCGGGGAGAATCCCGTCGAATTTACGGTCGGGGAGCAGAAGCGGCTCGCCTTCACGGTGACGGGCGACGATCTGGAGGGGCTGACTTTCGCCGCCGAGCCTGATGAGGCCCTCTCCGGCTGGACGGTTGTCGTCTCCGCCGGGCGCGAGGGGGATGCCTACGCGGGCGCGCTCGATGTTACGGCGTCCGCAACTCCGTCGGAAACGGCCGTGACGCTGACCGTCACCGACCGCAACGGCAAGCCGTGGAGTGCGACTACGCCGACATTGACGGCCGTGCAGGCGCCGGTGACGGCCATCGACCTGAGTCGGGACGGAACCGCCAACTGTTATATCGTCAGCGAGGCCGGCGATTATATGTTCGACGCTGCGGTGCGTGGCAACGGCAGTGGAGACGATGCCGCGATCGCGCTTGCCGACGGCATGAAAGCCGACTGGCTTTGGGTGACGAAAGGGCTGGAACAGGAAATTTCGGCCGTTTCGCTCGATGCCGGAAAAGGCCGCATCTTCTTTACGGCGGCAGGCGCCGCGAAGGGCAATGCCGTCATCGCGCTTGCGGATGCCGCGGGGGAGATCGTGTGGAGCTGGCATCTCTGGTTCACGCCGGAACCTCGGATGGTGACCTATGCCAACGGCCGCGTATTGCTGGACCGTTCGCTGGGAGCCGTCGGCACGACGCCCGGATCGGCCGAAGCTTACGGACTCTATTACCAGTGGGGCCGCAAGGACCCGTTCTGCGGCGGTACGACTACCGAAACCTCGGCGACTGCTTTTGCGCAGGCGGCGGAAAATTCGATCGTCAATCCGGCCTTCGCCGATACGCATGCGTGGAAGCAGGAGAGCGGGGCGGCCGTTTCGACGTTGGAATACGCCGCGGCGCATCCGCTTTCGTTCCTTTCGAACAAGGGTGCGACCGGAGTTTACGACTGGCTGGCCAAGCCCCGCGCCGATTTGTGGAATACCGCGAAAACCTGTTACGATCCGTGCCCCGTGGGGTATAAGGTGCCGGACCGCGATACGTGGGACGATTTTGCGGACGAGCAGGACCGCTATGTGGACGGAACCTCGGAATGGGATGGGGAGAAGTACGGCATGACCTACATTTTCGGTGATCTGAGGGACTGGTACCCGACGTCGGGTTATCGTAACCGCGACAAGGGCAATCTCGCCGGTCTCGCTACGACCCGTACGGGGCATTACTGGTCCAACTATCGTTCGGGAAACACGATCTCCTGTTTCTATATTTCGAAAAAGCTCAGTACGGGCAAACTGCTCCAGCCGCAGTCTTCTTCGAAATCCGATGCGGCATACGGCTATAACGTTCGCTGTTGCAGGGAGTAATCCGGAGCGGCGGAGTCGCAGAGCCGTTCGGAGATAGGGCTGAAAAGTCCGGAGCGGCCGGGGCGGTCTCGCAGGTATCGCTATTCGGCGACCCGGCAGGCCGATAAAAACGGCGTCCACTGAACTCTGGGTGGACGCCGTTTCCGCTTATGGTCGGTTCGGAGGCTTGGGAAATCCGGGGCAGTCTCTGAGGGCTGCCGGCGGGGGGCTTGAAAATCAGGAGCGGATGCCGGTCCGCGGGAGCTTGGCTTGGGAAAAGCAGGCCGGGCGGCCGATTCGTGGAGCCGGTTGATTCGGGGAATCCGGGCCGGTCGGTTTGGGGAATCCGGGTTATGGCGCCGCGCGGTCTGCTTGGTCGTAGCCGGTTGAAAAACTACTTTCCGGATTCCGGGGCCGGTGTGTCGGACGCTTTCGTAAGCCGGAAGTCCACGGGAAGCGTATATTTCACGCGCACGATCTGCCCGCGCTGTTCGCCGGGTTTCCATTTGGGCGAAGAGGCGATGACGCGGCGGGCCTCCTCCCAAAGCGACGCGTCGGGCGCTTGGAGTTTTTGGATGTCGCTTACCGAGCCGTCTTTCTCGACGACGAACGACAGCACGACACGTCCTCCGATCCCCTTTTCGAAAGCTTCGGCCGGGTACTTCACGTTTTTCTGGACCCATGCCCGGAAGTTGCCGAGGTCGCCGTACGGGACGACGGGATCGTCGGTCGGGAAGAGGGGCATCGTTTCGGTCACAAGGAACGCCTCTTCCTTTTCGGTTTTGCCGTTTTTAATCGCGATGGTGTTTGCCGCGGTTTGTTCGGCGTCATCCGCCTTGCCGTTGCTTTCGGACGTCGCAGGTCCCATATCCGCTCCTTTGAGCGTAATGACTATCACGCCGTTGCGGGCCTTTTCGCCGTAGAGTGCGGTGGCGGCCTTGTCCTTGAGGACACTCATGCTCTCGATCCGGTCGGGATCGAGTTTGCCGATCTCCTTCGTTTCGATTCCGTTGACGATATAGAGCGGTTTGTCCATTGCGGTCGCTGTTGCGAGCGACTCGGATGTGCCGGGTGTCTCTGGTGTTCCGGCCGTTTCGGCCTGCATGTCGAACATGAACATCTGACGCTCCTTGTCGCCTACTTGTGCAATATGCGGTTTGCATCCTATGTAGCTGATTTCGAGAGCCGAATTGGCTGGAACGCGCAGCTCGGCCAAGCCTGCGGAGTTGGTGACCGCACCTTTCGACGAGCCGCTGACCTTGACCAGCGCACCGGCGAGCGGGGCTTTGTCCTTATAGGTGGCGACGCTGACGGTCACCTGCTCCTGCTGTTGCTCCTGCGGCGCGTCGGGCAGGTCGTCGGTGGGGGTAAAGCCGGCTTCGGGATTTCGTATCAAGGATACGGCGACCGGTTTTTCGTCGTTTACGGCGATGGTTCGGGACTCGTAGCCGATATAACTGATTTTGAGTTCACTGCCTTCGGGGACCGTTATCACGGCCCGGCCGTCTTTGCCGGTGACGGTGCCTTTTTTGGTGCCGATTGTCTGTACGAGCGCTCCTTCGACCGGGCGTTTGCTTTTTTCATCCACCACCGTGAGCGTTGCCGTGCAGGTCTTGTCCTGCTTCTGCATCGCGTCGGCCACGGTTCGTATGTCGGCCGGCTCTTCGGTCGTTGCGGTTGCGGCCGCCGGGGCGACGATCACCGCTGCGCGCGTGGTGAAACCGAATGCGCACAACAATCCTATCACGGCGGGCAGCGTACCTGCCAGCCGCAGCAGGCCGTGCCTGCTTTTTGTCTGCATGGTCATCATTTTAAAGCGTTTTTTAGTTAGGGAGTTGCGCAGCCCGTTGGCTATTTCCGGACTATAACCGAAAAGCTGCCTGAAGATGGTTTGCATATATTCGGCGCGGTCGTAACCGCTGCTCAGCACGTCGTTGTCGGCCTCGAACTCTTCGGCCTCGGTCAGCCGCCGTGCGGCGATCCATGCGAAGGGGTTCCACCATAGAAGGGCCTTCATCAGCTCCATCAGGATGCGTTCGATGGAGTGGCGGTGGGCGATGTGGCTCGACTCGTGGGCCAGAATGGCGGCCAGCTCCCCGGCAGGCGTTTTGTCCCAGACGTAAATGGTGCGCAGGAAGGAGAACGAAGCGATTTCCTGCCGTGTGCGGACGAGCGTATAGTCGCCGGTCCGGGAAATTTCGGCGCCGCGCCGCAGCCGGCGGATGCGGATGACCTGCCATACCATGACGCCGGCGATCAGGGCCGCTCCCAGCAGATAAAGCCCCAGACAAAGACTTTCGGGCGTTACGGCGAAACCTCCGCCCTCGTCGGGAAGCACTTCGCCCGTCCAGACGGGGAGGTCGGGCGAGATGGCGGGTGCGGCTGCGACGATGCGCCCCGGCCATACGGGAATCCGCAGCAGCGGAATCAGGGCCGCGGCGAAGGTCGTCAGGAGCAGGTAGAGCCGGCACCAGCGGAATTTTACCCGGCGTTCGAGCAGGATGGCGTAGGCCGCCAGCAGGACTCCGCTGCAGACGAGCACTTCGAGCATGTAGATGATTGCGGGTTTCATTGTCAGTGATTTGACTGGTCGTGTGCTTGTGTTTCGGGCGTTTATCGTCGGTTGGCGTACGCTGTTTTCGGGCGTGTCGCTGCGGCAGGGACGGCTACGGTGTGTTTTGACGGAATGTATTGCAGCGGCAACAGCTGCGTTGTGGCTGCGGTGTGTTTTGACGGTCGTATTGCCGCGGCCTGAATGCCGCCGCACCGGTGTGTCTCATTCGTCTCGGAAGTCGTTTCGGCAGCGTGCCGCATGCCGTCCTGCGGCGGACCGGAGGTCTGCCCTTTGCTGCGGGCCGCGTGGCCCAGCAGGAGAATCAGGAAGAGCAGAAGCCGTTTCATGGCGCGTTATTTTTTTGCGTTCCGCATGATTTCGAGAATCTCGTCCATCTCCTTGACCGAAATGTCTTCGTTCCGCGAGAAAAACGACACCATCCGGGCCAGCGAGCCGTCGAAATAGGAGGTCAGCACCGACGACATGACGCCGCGCGCGTACTGCTCGCGGCCGACGAGCGGGTAGTAGCGGTGGCTTTTGCCTTCGGGTGTATGTCCCACGAAACCTTTGTTTTCCAGAATCTTGAGGAAGGTGGCGACGGTCGTGTACTTGGGCCGCGGCTCCTCGGTCTGGGCGATGATCTCATTGACCACCGCATCCCCTAGACGCCAGAGTATCTGCATGATCTCCTCTTCGCCGCGTGTGAGTTCCGTTGATTTTTTCTCCATGGTAAAAAGCGCTTTTTTCAGTTCCTATGCAAGTTTACTACTAATTTTTTAGATATGCAAATTTTACATCTAAAAAATTAGTAGATTGATGCGAAAAAGTTCTTTACCTATGTTTAATTAAGAAAAGAGCGGCTGTATGAAAGATAGGCGGGCCGTCAGGCTGAAAACGGGTCAGTGTATCCGGCGCTCCTGTTCGTTGTCCTTTTCCTCCTTTTCGTCCTCCTCCCAGTCGAACCACGGGAATTCGTGCCGTCCGGCCAGCGAAAAACGGGTGTAGGTGATCGGAAGACCCATTTCGAGAAAACGTTTCTCGTAAGCCGTTTTGACCGAAAGCACCTCGTCGGCATACCCCGAACCGTAGATGTCGGGGTTCGAAACCTCGCAGGGAAGGGAGTAGCGGCGAACGACCTCGTTGGTATAGGCGAACAGGTGTTTCGAGTCGGTCTTGAGATTGATCCACCCTGCGGGTTTCAACAGCCGGGCGTAGTATTCGAGGAACAGCGGCGAGGTGAGACGCTTCTTGGCCCGGCGGCTTTTGAGCTGCGGATCGGGAAAGGTGATCCAGATTTCGTCCACCTCGTTTTCGGCGAACAGGCCGTTGATGAACTCCACGCGCGTGCGCAGGAAGCCCGCATTGGCGATCTTCCGCTCGGTGACGCTCTTCGCGCCGCGCCACATGCGGGCGCCCTTGATGTCGATGCCGATATAGTTGCGCGACGGGTCGTGTTCGGCCAGCGCCACGGTGTACTCGCCCTTGCCGCAGCCCAGCTCCAGTACGATGGGGTTGTCGTTGCGGAAAAAATCGCTGCGCCAGCGCCCCTTGAGGGGATGGTCGCAGTGGAATACCTCGTCGAATTCGGGTTGTACGAAACAGTCGAAAGTCAGATTCTCGCGGAATCTGCGGAGTTTATCTTTGCCCATTGTCTCTATTGGCTTTTTGCGATATGGATGCCTACCGCTTCGACGCCTTCGACGGGGCGGCAGGGGGTGATTGTCAGGTGGTAGTCGCCCGTCCGGTCGAAAAGCACGCGGCGGCGGTAAGGGATGTCGGCCTCGCGCGAGATCGCGGCCGGAGTATGTGCCGGGGGAATGACCATCACGAATGGTTCTTCGTGTTGGAGCGAGTCCGGCGTGCGCACCCGGATGCGGACGGTCAGCGTGTCCTCCGCGAACCGGTCGTTGCAGCGCAGGAACAGGGCGATGTCGCGGAGCGTCGTCGTATCGGCGTTGGCGAGGGTGATAGGGGCGGAATCGCGCCACGACGCCGAGTTGACGTCGGTCGCAACGGCTCCGTGGGGCGACACGCAGCCTGCGGCGAGAAATGCCGCGGCGGCGAGTGCCGTGCGGCATGCCGCACGCATCGGCCGCATCGCTTCTGCATCGAGCAGGGCGGATACCGTGCGGAGTATTTTTGCGCGTACGGAACCCGGCGGGCGCATTGCCGCTCCGGCGAATTTTACGGCTGCAATATCCGCGTCGGAGCGTTTCCGCCCCTCGATCGGGAGGGGCGCGCGGCCGTCTGCGCCGGGGGGTGTTCCGTAGGGACCGGCGGTCGCGCGGTCTTGCCTGCCGGTCCCTGTCCCGTACGGACCGGCGGTCGTGCGATCCGGTCCGCCTTGGTCTGCCCTATATGGGGATACGGCTCCGCAGCGTGCCGTTATGTCACCTGCCGTCCGTTGCACCGTTATTCGTTTGCGCCGTTGCCGCCGTTGTTTCCGTTGCCGCCGTTGTTTCCGTTGCCGCCGTTATTGCCGTTTCCGTTGCTGCCGCCTTCGCCGCGCGGACGGTCGTTGTTCGGACGGCGGCGGTTGCGGTTGTTGTTCCGGCCGCGGCTGCTGCCTTCGCGGCGTTCGGCGCCGTTGCCGTTGTTCGCATTTCCGTTGCGGGCTTCGTTGTTGTTGCCGTTGCGGGTGTCGCCGTTTTCGCCGTTCCGGTTTTCGCTGCCGGCGCTGCCTCTGCGGCCTCCGTTGTTGGCGTTGCGGTTTTCGCGGTTCTCTCCGTCACGGCGTTCGCCGTTGCTGCGGCGGTCCGGATTTCCGTTGCGGCCCTCGTTGTTGCGGCCTTCGCCGTTGCGGGGACGGTCGTTGCGCCGCGGGCGGCGTTCCTGTTGCCGGCCCTGCTGATCGGGCTGTTCCTGCCGGCCTGCGGCCTGCTGTCCCGCTTCCTGTGAATCCTGTCCGTTCTGCCGGCTTCCTTTGCCGCGGCTCCGCTTGCTGCGGCGCTTGGCCTGATCGAAGCGGGTGATGCTGTCCTCCTCCGAACGGTAGGTCGGCTCTTCTGCCGCCGGGGCGATGTCCTCGGCAGCTTGCAGCCGGTCTACCTTCTTGCCGGCGCGGTTCAGCGAGACGATCTCCCTGACGCGCGCGATGGAGAGCGTGGTGACGTTGACCATCGCATCCTTGCTCGACGAGAAGGTCATCGTGCCGGCCAGAATGTCGTTCTTGACCAGATAGTATTCGCCGTCCATGGCCTGCAGCGGTTCACGCAGACGCGGGAACTCCTTGCGGGCGTCGACGTAGGTGTCGTACTCGTACATCATGCAGCACTTGAGCTTCGAGCACTGTCCGGCGAGCTTCTGGGGATTGAGCGAAATTTCCTGTACGCGGGCGGCGCCGGTCGTGACGCTCGAAAAACTCGACATCCACGATGCGCAGCACAACTCGCGTCCGCAGGCGCCCAGCCCGCCGATGCGTCCCGCCTCCTGCCGCGCGCCGATCTGCTTCATCTCGATACGTATGTGGAACCGTTCGGCGAAGACCTTGATCAGTTCGCGGAAGTCCACGCGCTCGTCGGCGATATAGTAGAAAATGGCCTTGATCTTGTCACCCTGATACTCCACGTCGCCGATCTTCATGTTGAGTCCCATGTCTGCCGCGATCTGGCGCGACGCGATCATCGTTTCGTGCTCCAGTTCGATGGCTTCCTGCCACTTCTCGATGTCGTAGGGCTTGGCTTTGCGGTATATCTTCTTGAATTCGCCGTTGAAGGGGTTGAATCCCGTGCGGCGCATCTGGCGCGCCACCAGATCGCCCGTGAGCGAGACGATGCCGATGTCGTGGCCGGGCGAAGCTTCGACCGCCACGATGTCGCCCCGCTTGAGCGGCAGGTTGTTGACATTCTGGTAGAACGCGCGGCGGGTGTTCTTGAAACGCACTTCGACGATGTCGGTCGGAAGGTTTTCGGGGTACTCTTCGAGCCATGCGGTCTCGTGGAGTTTGAAACATCCGTCGCAGAGTTTGGCTTCGCACTCCGAACCGCAGTTGCAGAAGGAGCAGCCGCGGCCTACTTCGGGTTTGAATGCTTTCGTATGTTGTTTTTCGGTATCCATGGAGGGTATAATTTGCGTAAAGATACGCAAAAATTCTGAATTTTTTAATTTTTAATTGCCGCTGAGGTACAAGCGTCGTATGCTGCGTCGTATGCGGAGGATCATCATCACGGCGGCGGCCGACAGACCGAACGAGAAACCGAGGAAAAGTCCCGACGGACCCATGCCGAGCGTGAAGCCGAACAGGTAGCCCACGGGCAGGTTGAGCAGCCAGTAGGAGACGAAGGCGATCGGCATGATGATCTTCACGTCCTGAATGCCGCGCAGGATGCCTACCGAGACATTCTGAATGCCGTCCGAAAGCTGGTACAGCGCGGCGAAGACCATCAGCTGCGAGGCGATGGAGATCACTTCGGCGTTGGTGGTGAAGAAGGTCGGAATGACGTTGCGCATGGTGATGAAGACCAGCGCCGCGAAGGCGTTCCACGCCAGCACCAGATGATACGACGCCTTGGCCGCCAGCGACAACTCGCCGATGTTGCGGGCGCCGTAGCAGTGCGACACGCGGATGGTGGTGGCGGCGCCGATCGACATGACGATCATGAAGGCGCAGTTGCCGATGGTGACGGCGATCTGGTTGGCGCTCATGGTCTCCTTGTTGAACCAGCCCATCATGATGCCGGTGCCGACGAACGCCGAAGCTTCGAGAAACATCTGCATCGAGATCGGAAGTCCCATGTGCAGCAGTTTTTTCACCGTGGCCCACGAGTAGTTGCGGGGCGAGAATCCGTCGAGGTAGCCGCGGTAGCGCTCGCGGCTGTAGAAGTAGCCGACCATCAGGATCGGGGCGATGATGCGTGACAGCAGCGTGCCCAGACCCGCGCCCTCGGCGCCCATTTCGGGAAGCGAGAAGCGTCCGTAGATGAAGACCCAGTTGAAGCCTATGTTGGCCAGATTGGCGACGATCGTCACGACCATCTCGACTTTGGTGTTGCCCACGCCTTCGAGGAACTGCTTGAAGGCGAAGAAAAGCATCACGAACGGCATGCTGAAAACCAGCATCCGGTAGTAGGGGATGGCCGCATCGACCACGTCGACGGGCTGGCCGAGGCGGTACATGAGCGGGATGACGGAGTATTGGACGACCGCCATTGCGAATCCCAGCAGCGTGTAGAACAGGATGCCGTTCTGCAGCAGCCCCGCCGACTTCTCCCGGTCGCCCTGCGCGTAAAGCTCGCCCACGAGGGGCGTCATGCCCAGCGCGATGCCGATGGCGGCGATGAAGAGGATGAAGAATACCGAGCCGCCGAACGACACGGCGGCCAGCGGCACGGGGTCGTCGCCGCCGTAGCGGCCGACCATCAGGTTGTCGGCTACCTGCGTGAGAATCTGGCCCAGCTGCGTCAGTACGACGGGCAGGGCCAGTTTCAGATTGGACTTGTATTGATCTTTATAAGTCGAGAAACTGTACATTGCGTTCCGGATTTAGGATGCAAAGATAGCTAATTAACTCCGGATTGCAATCCGCAGCCCCGTCCGATACGAAAAATCCGCCCGGAAGGGGCGGATTTAAGCATCAGCAGGGGAGGACGATATCGATGCAGCAGCCTGCGCGGTATTCGGGGCAGACGCGGATTTCGCCTCCGAGCCGCGTGACGATCAGGCGGCAGAGATAAAGCCCGATGCCCGAACCCGGTTTGAAGGGGTCCACTTTGGCGAAGCGTTCGAATACCCACTCCCGCTTGTCGGGGTCGATGCCGATGCCTGTGTCGGCCACGCGGATGCGTAGTCTGCGTTTGCTGTCATCCTTCTCGCAGGAGAGCGTGACGGAGCCTGCGGCGGTGAATTTGGCGGCGTTCTGCAGCAGGTTGTCGATCACGCGGGTCATGTAGAAGACGTTGGTCGGAATGATGCAGGGACCTTCACCCCCCCCCTTGAAAATATACTCCACCTGCGGGTTGTTCGACTGCCGCTTCTGGTATTCCAGCCGTTCGGCGCAAAGCAGACCGATGTCGGTGTCGGTCTGCGGCAGGGGCGCTTCGGAGCTGACCAGACTCGACAGTTCGAGCATGTTTTCCAGCAGGGTGGTCAGCGCGGTCGTGTTGCTCCATATCTGCTCGCGGAATTCGCGCCGGGCTTCGGCGTCGTGGTTGCCTTCGAGCAGCAGGTCCGAAAATCCGTTGATGGCGTTGAGCGGCGTGCGGATTTCGTGGCACATGGAGTTGATGAAGGCCGTTTTCATCTTTTCGCTCTCCATGGCGCGGCGGCTCTGGCGGGTTATCTCTTCGTTGGCGTCGGTGAGCTGCCGCCGGATGTGCGTCAGCCGCCGGACCATGACGTACTGGTAGACGCTCCAGCCGATGAGCAGCAGCACCAGCACCCCGCCGGCAAGCAGGGCGATGAATTTCATGCGGTTGGCCAGCCGGGATTTTTCAAGCTCCAGCTGCCCCACTTCGAACAGGGTCTGCATCTCGGCGAGGCTGTTCTGCGCCTCTTCCACGCGGTCGTCGTGGCGGATCGAATTGGATGTGCGCAGCGCTTCGAGGGCGTTTTTGTAGTCGCCCAGATTCTCGTAGAGCCACGACTGCATTGCGTATATGGAGGCGAAATCCGCTTTTGTGCCGTTGCGCTTGTAGACGGTTACGGCCGAGTCGATGTAGGCCACGGCCCGCTCGTATTCCCCCATGTACTGGTAATAGCGGGCGCTGGTGCTGTAAATCTCGGCCAGATCGCCTCTGGCGCGGGCCAGCTCCATGCATTTCCCGTAATATTCGTTAGCCTTCTCTTTGGAGATCAGCTCGCGCAGATAGAGCATCTTCGAGTAGGCGCGCATCATGTAACCCGTCGTGTCGCGGTGGGGACGTTCGAAGCGGTCGTCCATCGCCAGCCATGCGCGGTGCAGGTCGATACATTGTCGGATCTGCTTTTCGGCGCGTTTGTCTTTGCTGAGCATGTAGAGTTCGGAAAGTTCGTCGCGGCAGATTCGTTCCATGTGGAGACGTTCTTCCAACGGATATTTTTCGAGTTTTTCCAACGCCTGCTCCACATGGGGGATCGCCTTGTCGATGTTGTCGTAGGCCTCGGTCGCCAGCGCCGAGAAGTCGATGGAGAGTCCCGTCAGGAATTCCCATTCGATGCGCTCTTCGGGCGAGAGTTCGTTGTGGATTTTGGTCTTGAGTCTGTCCAGTTCGTGTTTTACCGTTTCGACCGCATTGTTGTTGTTCATCAGCTTCCAGATGTAGTAGGCGTAGAGTGACGAGCGGAACAGGGCGTGGCGCGGTCCCGGAAGAATGCTGTCCGCAAGGGCGATGTATTTCTCGGCCCGCCGTGCGTCCCGGCCTGCGAATTTGCGGACCAGAAAGTCCAGCGCCTCCTTGCAGCCGTAGATGTCCCCGGTTTTCTGCGCTTCGGCGAGCGCCGCTTCCCAATAGGGTGCGGCGAGGTTGAGGCTGTCTCCGCTCAGGTCGGCCAGCTGGACGTATATCCGCTCCCGGCTGACGGCATCGTGTGTTTTCGCTAAAAGCCTGAGCAGGCTGTCGGCGTGCGACGGCCCGGCGGGCGCCGATATTGCGGCGAAGGGAAACAAGGACATAATAAGCCCTGACGCAAGGGCTTTCAGGAGCATCTGACGCATGTCGGTGTTATGAAACGGTATTAAATCGAGACAAATTTAGTTAAAAAATAATCTTTCAGGCAATTATGGCGCAAAAAAATGGTCGGAACGAAAAAAGAGACCGGTCTGAAACCGGTCTCTTGCAACGGGAAGACGGAAAATCGACCGGCTGTCACGCCACGCGTATCCGGACGCCGTGCGACTTGTCCGATTCGACGACGACCGTGTCGCCTTCGTGGAGTTTGCCGTCGATGATCAGGCCGGAGAGCGGCTCCTCGACGTTGTCCATCAGCGTGCGCTTGAGCGAACGTACGCCGTAGCGCGATTCGTAGCCCATGGCTGCCAGACGGCGTTTGGCTCCGTCGGTGATCTTCACCTTGTAGCCCAGCCGGCGCGTGCGCTCGAAGAGTCCCTGCAGCTCCAGCTCGATGATTCGCTCCACGTCGGAGATCTCCAGCGTGCGGAACAGCACGATGTCGTCGATGCGGTTGAGGAACTCCGGCGCAAAGGTCTGTTCGAGGGCCTTGCGGTACTCGCACTGGGGGGCGGTGACCGCCGTGGCGCTCTTCGAGACGGTGCTGTAACCCACCTGCACCGATTTCTGGACCACATTGCGCGACCCGACGTTCGAGGTCATGATGATGATCGTGTTGCGGAAGTCCACCTTGCGGCCCGAACCGTCGGTGAGGTGTCCCTCGTCGAAGATCTGCAGCATGGAGTTGAAGACTTCGGGGTGCGCCTTCTCGATCTCGTCGAACAGCACCACGGAGTAGGGCTGGCGGCGGACCGCTTCGGTGAGCTGGCCGCCCTCGCCGTAACCGACGTATCCCGGAGGGGAGCCGATCAGACGTGCGACGTTGTGCTTCTCGCCGTATTCGCTCATGTCGATGCGGATCAGCCCCCGGTGCTCGTCGAACAGCCACTTCGAGACCTCCTTGGCCAGCAGGGTCTTGCCCACGCCCGTGGGACCCACGAAGAGGAAGACGCCGATCGGACGGTTTTCGTCCTTGAGTCCGGCGCGCGAGCGGCGGATCGTGCGGGCGATCTTCTCCACGGCCTCCTGCTGTCCCACCACGCGGCGTGCGAGGTGGTCGTAGAGCATCTGCAGGCGCGTCATCTCGCCGCCCGATATCCGTTCGGCGGGAATACCCGTGATCGAGGTGATGACCTGCTGGATGTGTTCCGCAGTGACCTCTACGGGGTTGGTCTCCAGCGACCGCTGCCATTCGGCACGGGTTTCGCCCAGTTTGGAGCGGAGCGCGATTTCGCGCATCCGCGCCGAGGCGGCTTTTTCGTAGACCAGCGCTTCGACCGCTTCGCGGCGTTCGCGCTGCGCGTCGGTGAGCGCCGTCTCCATTTCGCGCAGCTCGGCCGGTTCGCGCGCCGACTGCAGGTGTATGCGCGAGCCAGCTTCGTCCATGACGTCGATGGCCTTGTCGGGGAAGAAGCGGTCGGTGATGTAGCGGCCCGTGAGGGTCACGCACGCCTGCAGGGCCTCTTCCGTATAACGCACCTTGTGATGGCGTTCGTAGTGGGGCGCGATGTTGCGCAGGATCTGGAGCGTCTGGTCGGGCGTGGTAGGCTCCACCACGACCTTCTGGAAGCGGCGTTCGAGGGCCGAATCGCTCTCGATGTTCTCGCGGTACTCGTCGAGCGTGGTGGCGCCGATGGTCTGCAGCTCGCCGCGCGCCAGCGCCGGCTTGAGGATGTTGGCCGTGTCGAGACTGCCCTGCGTCGAACCTGCGCCCACGATGGTGTGGATCTCGTCGATGAAGATGATCGTATCCTTCGCCTTGCGCAGTTCGTCGAGCAGCTGCTGCATGCGCTCCTCGAATTCGCCGCGGAATTTCGTGCCGGCCACCAGCGACGAGACGTCGAGCGAGAAGAGCGTCTTGTCGGCGATGGTGTAGGGCACTTCGCCGCTTGCGATGCGCAGGGCCAGTCCCTCGACGATGGCGCTCTTGCCCACGCCCGCTTCGCCGATCAGGATCGGATTGTT
>ERZ791810.953-NODE-953-length-23255-cov-12.384095_pt1 | contig 23255 bp, 18 predicted proteins | sample MGYA00510304_ERZ791810 | MGnify/ENA primary metagenome ERZ791810 (study PRJEB30046, sample SAMN00791967) | human gut metagenome | study: EMG produced TPA metagenomics assembly of the A metagenome-wide association study of gut microbiota in type 2... | reverse complement strand
GGTAAGCATGGAAAGAAACCGGTAGTACATTATGACTATCTATACATTGAATAATCAATAATAAGGTCAACTGTAGATAGGGTTAGTAATATTGCAAGTCAACCCGAAGTAGTGATAAGAAATTGAAGCTATTATTCTGGAGAATATTAGCATCTTGATTGAAGGAAAGCGTTTATTTTCGGTTGTATAATGTATTGTAGATAAAACATCTGCATTGAGACGCCCGTATATTGCTGATATACCACCACAAAAGCAACATTTATTTCTGTTTTCAACAAGTTTTATTCACATCATTCACTATATTTGCATAGTTTATCTTTCCATTTAATGCAAAAAAGGAGCAAATGACTACAAATTTAAACGAGACCTTTGCTGCCGTACAGGTGGCAAGTCGGGAATTAGCCTTGCTGAATGATGACATCATCAATCAGATTTTAAATGCAGTAGCTGACGCAGCAATTGCAGAAACACCTTTCATTCTTGCAGAGAATGAAAAAGACCTCGCACGGATGGACAAAAATGATCCGAAGTACGACCGGTTGAAATTAACGGAAGAACGTTTAAAAGGCATTGCTGCCGATACACGCAATGTAGCGACACTCCCCTCTCCTTTGGGTAAAGTGTTGAAAGAAAGTGTTCGCCCCAATGGCATGAGATTGACAAAAGTCAGCGTTCCTTTCGGAGTGATAGGAATTATTTATGAAGCCCGTCCGAATGTCAGTTTTGATGTTTTCTCCCTTTGTCTAAAGAGTGGAAATGCCTGCATATTGAAAGGAGGAAGTGATGCCGATTGTTCCAACTGGGCTATCATCAGTGTGATTCATGAAGTATTGAGGAAATTCAATATCAATCCGCACATTGTAGAACTACTTCCGGCTGATAGAGAAGCTACGGCAGCATTGCTGAATGCAGTGGGTTACGTAGATCTGATTATCCCCAGAGGCAGCAGCAGCCTGATTCATTTCGTACGCGAGAATGCAAAGATTCCCGTTATTGAAACAGGGGCAGGTATCTGTCACACTTACTTTGATGAATTTGGAGATGTAAACAAGGGGGCAGCTATTATTCATAATGCGAAGACACGCAGGGTTAGCGTATGTAACGCGCTGGACTGCACCATTATACATGAGAAGAGACTGACCGATCTCCCTATGCTTTGCGAGAAACTAAAAGACAGCCATGTCATTATCTATGCTGACGCACAGGCTTATCAAGCATTAGAAGGCCGCTATCCTGCCGAACTTCTGGAACACGCAAAAGCAGAAAGTTTCGGCACAGAGTTTCTGGATTATAAAATGGCTGTCAAAACCGTAAAAAGCTTCGAAGATGCCTTAGGACATATTCAGGAAAACAGCTCCAAACATAGCGAGTGTATTGTTACCGAAAACAAGGAACGTGCAGCCTTATTCACAAAGATTGTGGATGCAGCTTGCGTATACACCAATGTATCTACTGCCTTCACTGACGGAGCGCAATTCGGATTAGGAGCAGAAATCGGAATCAGTACGCAAAAACTACATGCGCGCGGTCCGATGGGACTGGAAGAGATCACCTCTTACAAATGGGTCATCGAAGGAGACGGGCAAACAAGAAGAAATTGAGACGATACCTTTATCGTTAAAAATCAAACAAGGTATTGAACGAAACTAATTGAAAATTAAGAATTAAAAGATAAATGATATGAAGAAATTTACTTGCGTACAGGACATCGGCGATTTAAAATCAGCCCTTGCAGAAGCATTCGAAATTAAAAAAGATCGTTTCAAATATGTAGAACTGGGACGAAACAAGACTTTGATGATGATCTTCTTCAACTCCAGTCTGCGCACCCGCCTTAGCACACAGAAAGCTGCAATCAACTTGGGAATGAATGTAATGGTACTAGATATCAATCAAGGTGCATGGAAATTGGAAACCGAACGTGGCGTAATTATGGATGGCGATAAACCGGAACATATCTTAGAAGCCATTCCGGTGATGGGCTGTTATTGTGATCTCATCGGAGTACGCTCTTTCGCCCGTTTCGAAAACCGCGACTTTGACTATCAGGAAACGATTATCAATCAATTTATCCAATACTCCGGACGTCCCGTCTTTTCGATGGAAGCGGCAACACGCCACCCATTGCAGAGCTTTGCCGACTTGATTACCATTGAAGAATACAAGAAAACAGCACGTCCTAAAGTGGTCATGACCTGGGCTCCACATCCACGTCCATTGCCACAAGCTGTTCCCAATTCTTTTGCCGAATGGATGAACGCAACGGATTACGAATTTGTCATCACCCACCCCGAAGGTTATGAACTCGCCCCGCAATTTGTAGGCAACGCAAAAGTAGAATACGACCAGATGAAGGCTTTCGAAGGAGCCGACTTTATATATGCCAAGAACTGGGCAGCTTATTCCGGCGACAATTACGGACAGATATTAAGTAAAGATCGTGATTGGACAGTCAGCGACCGTCAAATGGCAGTTACCAACAACGCTTATTTCATGCATTGTCTTCCGGTTCGCAGAAATATGATTGTGACAGACGATGTGATCGAAAGCCCGCAATCAATCGTTATTCCGGAAGCTGCTAATCGTGAAATCTCGGCAACTGTCGTTCTGAAGAGACTATTGGAAGGACTAAAATAACCGAAAAATAAAGAGGCCGAAAAGCCTCTTCCATCAACGCATAAGAACAAAAGAACATCTCTTTAAAATCCTACTTATAAATATAAAAACAGGATTTGAAAATTGAGATGTTCTTTTGTTCTTATTGTATTTAAAATAAAAGCAGGCTATTACTTACCGCCCGCTCTTTACTTTACCCTATTTCTCTATTTCTTTGCCAGCCTCCTGCCAGGAATTAAATCCTTTATCAAGCTCAAAGACCTTATAGCCCTTCTCACTCAAAATTGCCGCAGCCTTCTTGCTCCGATTACCACTACGGCAATACACAGCCACCGGTTTATCCTTCTGTAATAATGAATCAGCCATTGAAGCAAAAGAATCATCCATCACATTGATGTTGATTGTCTTCGTGATGTGCCCCTCCGAATATTCCGCAAGTGTGCGGACATCCAGACGTTGTATATCCTCATTCTGAATAAGAGAATCAAACTCCTCTACATTCATGGATTGAAAATCTCCTTTCTGCTGACAAGAGAAAAGGGAAGAGAGAAATAAAAATATCCCCACGATTAATTGATTCAATTTAAACATATATACTCTATTATTCAATTCTGCCCAGGAGTATAGTCAAACCCGGGATCACAATACTTTTCAGATACTACCGCAGATCCATCCTTATCGTACGTACAATATTTAAACTTAATATTTATAGTCCGGCCAGGATGCTCTTCATCAATATATTGCGCCAAAGGAACAGAGATGTAAGCACGCCGATTATAGTATTCTTCATCACTGTTCGCATCATGGTATAATAACATATTCACAATACCATTTGTTTTAAGTTCAGACACATCTTCCACTATGCCGAAAGTATGTCCTTTGCCTGTACTGACTTTTAGATTCAAAATCATATTCAGATAATCCCTCCCCAGCCAGATACTGACCACCTCTACCGGGTCTTGCTTTATACCGTCTTTATACACCGGATCATCTTCCGGCTTAGGCACTGGCACAATGAGCGATTGCAAAGAATATATAGTAGCCGCACTTCCATCCGGAAGCACTTCATAGTTACTCATTACACGTCTGGAGGTATTTGCGGCAATAGTAGAACCCGTACGGTCTTCCGCCACAGGCAAAGCCTCTCCCTTATCAGGAATAAGCGTTTGTATACGACCATCACCTCCGGCCTTTACAGTCACAAATTCCAATTTCACCGAAGGATAATAATAATCATCATCTCCACAGGCAGTCATCAGGAAAAGCAATCCCCACAACCAAATAACATGTAATTTTCTTCTTTTCATCGGCAAGCTGCTAAATAATTAACTAACGGATTGGAATACATTAATAACAACTTCTCACGCAAAAAGTCCTCATCCTTATTCGGAATATTGATCTTTGCCAATTGTTGTTCAATATAGTTCATAAACTGTTGTTTCTCTTCTTCCGTGTAATTGGACACGAATTCCGTCGTGCCATTCAGCCAATCGTACGCCACATAATTTCCCGGATATATCCGGTAATTACGATGAATGCGGCGGTCAATACAGGCAGAGATACGGGCAAACAAATCCGGTTTCGGCAACGAACGATCCAACTCTTTCAGATCATCATTCAGACAAGGGGCAACCTGAAAATGTACCCTGCCTTTATATCCGAAAAGACCGGTTTGCATATTAATCAAATCGTCCTGCGTCGTCTTCTTATACCCTTCGATGTCTCTCTTCAACTGAAACTCCTGCGCTTTCAGAAAATCACACGGGTCATATTCGTATGAAATAGCAAGCGGAGCAATATTCATTTCCATCAAACGGTCTATCAAATCACCTTCACCACCCATTGCCAGCATTTTCAACACACTGTCTTGTGTACGGTCATTCGAATCTTTTGCACGTCCTTCACGCTGCGCAATCCAAATAGACTGTTTTTTCTCCGAAATGGTGTAATGCATATAACGGGACATACGTGCTGAAGATTCCAACATCTGCCGCATTGTCAATGCCCGCTGTACAATGAATGATTTATTGACACGTACCAGTTTCTTAATCCAGGGATAAATCAGCAAATTATCTCCAATCGCTATTTCTACTGTATCCATTCCCTGGTCAATCAACAAAATAGAGAGAAAGCCCGAATCGAGAATAATGTCTCTATGATTCGATATATACGTATAAGCTTTACTTTTATCCGGTATGGCGGTATGATCCAGTGTCAGCCCGGCGGTATGATCTGCCGCTATCTTCCACAAAATGCCATAACAAAATGCCTCCTGAAAATCAAGTTTAGTCTTACAGGCACGCATTTTCTGCGCCAGAAGTTCAAATGGAACGTTCGGTATAGCCCCGGTAGCAGCTTTCTGAAAAGCCGGATCGGCAATCAGTTCCTCAAAGATTTGAGGAAGTTCCTCATCATTGTAAGGACGAATTTCATTAAACTCTGTCAGATCCATCACGTGATTAAAATTTGTTTTCAATAATATCGGTCATCACATCCTTTATATCCAGTCCGGCTGCACGCACTTGCTGGGGAATAAAGCTGGTAGTAGTCATTCCCGGAGTAGTGTTTACTTCGAGAAGATTCAGTTTTTCACCGGCAGTCACAATATAATCTACACGGATAATGCCGGAGCAACCTAATATATCATAGATAGCCGAAGTCAACATCTGCACACGCTTAGTCAGTTCGTCCGAGATACGCGCAGGAGTGATTTCATCTACCTGTCCATTATATTTAGCATCATAATCAAAAAACTCATTGTGCGTCACCACTTCCGTAGGCGGGAAGATAACTGTCTTCTCTTTGGTCTTATAGCAGCCGCAAGTCAGTTCCGTTCCATCCATAAACGCTTCTACAAGTACTTCTTGCGCCTCTCCGAAAGCTTTAACAATGGCCGGCTGTATTTGTTCTTTTGTTTTTACTTTCGTAACTCCGAAGCTCGAACCTCCCAGACTAGGCTTGATAAAACAAGGCAGACCGATCTTTTCCACTACTTCCTCGTCAGAAATCGATTGTCCCTGGCGCAGCAACAATGATTCGGCAATGCGCACTCCAAAAGCTTTCAGATATTGATTGCAGGTAAACTTGTCGTATGTAATGGCAGCTGCCAATACTCCACAACAGGAATACGGTATACGCATCATATCAAAATAGCCTTGCAGGCGACCATCCTCACCGGGCGTACCATGGATGGTAATATAAGCAAAGTCGAACACAACCTTTTCCGTTCCGTTCGTAAAACTAAAGTCATTTCTATCTACCGGCACTTTATTTCCGTCCGGCAATTGTACTTCCCAGCGACGGCCTTCCATCTCCACGATATACAAATTATACTTTTCCTTATCAATAAAGGAATAAATGCCCTGTGCACTACGCAGGGAAACTACGATTTCAGAGGTATCCCCTCCTGCTACGATAGCGATGTTGCGTTTCATTCTAATTCTCTATTACTTATATAGCCTCTCCACTTCTCGATAAGCCGGGTCATGTCATCCGGAAGTTCGGAAGTAAAGTACATCTCCTCACCTGTGACGGGATGCACAAACCCCAACGTCATAGCATGCAAAGCCTGTCGGGGACAAGTGTCAAAGCAATTATTTACAAACTGTTTGTATTTACTAAAATGAGTTCCTTTCAATATCTCATGCCCGCCATAGCGTTCGTCATTGAACAATACATGGCCGATATGCTTCATGTGGACACGAATCTGATGGGTACGTCCTGTTTCAAGTATACATTCCACAAGGGTTACGTAGCCCAGTCTTTCCAATACACGGTAGTGCGTAACGGCATGCTTGCCCACCGTCGGGTCGGACATCACCGCCATCTGCATCCGGTCTTTCGGATTGCGGGCGATATTACCGACAATCGTTCCTTCATCCTGTTCCACAACGCCCCACACCAGAGCACGATATCTGCGTTTGGTAGTCTTATTAAAAAATTGGAGTCCCAAATTTGTTTTGGCATCCGGTGTCTTGGCAATCACCAGCAAGCCCGAAGTATCTTTATCGATGCGATGAACAAGTCCCACGTGCGGGTCATTGGCATCGTAATCCGGTATATCCTTCATGTGCCAAGCCAACGCATTGACCAGCGTACCGTGATAGTTTCCGTGTCCCGGATGCACTACCAACCCTGCCGGTTTATTCACCACCATTACGTATGGATCTTCATAAACAATAGTAAGGGGAATATCTTCAGGAATAATTTCGTTTTCATAACGGGGGCGATCCATCATCACCGTTATGACATCCAGCGGTTTCACTTTGTAGCTACTCTTCACCGGCTTGCCATTGGCCATAACGAACCCGCCTTCAGCAGCCTTCTGAATACGGTTGCGCGAAGCATTGACAATACGTTCGAACAGATATTTGTCGACTCTGACCATCGCCTGTCCCTTATCTACAACCACGCGGAAGTGTTCGTAAAGCTGGGATTCGTCACCGACAGGTTCTATATCATCCAAATCATTCTCCAGTTCATCCGGAAGTTCTTCCTCTATCATGCGAGTCCGTTTCTGTTATTTATCTATTAAAACCAACTATCATCTTGAGCAGATGATGATTCTGATGTCACCGGCTGGTCCGTATCTACGGAAACATCGACAGAATCTTCTTCCGACGTATCACCGGAGCCATTTCCCACCATCAATGTTAACGAAGATCCCACAGGAATTTTCTCACCTGCAGCCAACTGGCGTCCCTGGTACTTCACGCCGTATACCCAATCTTTCTCACCATTTACCAATTGAACCTGATTCAGTTTGAAACCGGCATTCAGCAATTTAGCCTGCGCCTGGCGGAGCGAGCTGTTGTCCGCCACATCAGGAATAGCACGCAAAGGGACATCCAACGTATTGACAGTCAGATATACCGTACGTCCTTCTTTCACTTTCTCACCGACTCCCGGCTTCAGTTCGAGAATGATACCTGCTGCTTTATCCTTTACATATTTGGTATCGGAAATCACATATACCAAACCGTGATTCCGGAACATTTTCGCTGCTTCGTCCACCGTCATCCCTTTCACATCGGGAACGGCAACAGTTTCACCATGATGAGTATGTATATCAAGCCATTTCAATACACCGAATATCATCACTACCACCACTACAATCATGGCGATAATGTTCACCCAGAAAAATTTATTTGTTTTAAAAGAAAAGAATTCTTTAATAGTCATACGCATTGCTGTTAATATGCGCCAAAGATACGACAAAATAGTTGAACTTTTAAAAAGTAGGCGATGAAAAATGTCCCCATCTATTATGCAAGAACGCTTATCATCGCCAGAATTGCTGCAACTATAATCCCCACTCCTATAGATTTCAACAACCTTATTATATTTATGCGGGGTTTCAAATCCCCGAATCTGCTCTTCTATTGCGTATGTTTGTTTATGAGTCTTGTTCTATTTCACAAAGAAAAGCAAAAAGTCATAAACAAGAGCAAACAATAGCGCTTTTTAACATACTATTCTCCTGAAAATCAGGAAACAAAAAAGGCGAAGATTAAATTCCCCGCCTTTTTTGTTTCCTGATGACAAGTGATTATCACTTTTGTCCGTTGTACTCATCAGAAACAGTCAGTTTCTTTCTGCCTTTTGCACGACGAGCAGCTAATACTCTACGACCATTAGCCGATGCCATTCTCTCACGGAAACCGTGTTTGTTCTTTCTCTTTCTGTTAGAGGGTTGAAATGTTCTTTTCATTACTGTATCTTGTTTTTATGTTATTATTCTACGTAATCGGGCTGCAAAAATAGGCACTTTTTTTAAATTAACCAAGAGATAACTCATTTTTGCTCAAAAGTTTTTGTGTTTTTTACCGATTTAGATTACTTTTGCAGTCGAATTCCTGCGAAAACAATTAAATAACAATAATATATTAAGAAAAATAGCAGTATGATTAATGCTCAAGACATCAAAAACGGAACTTGTATCCGTATGGACGGAAAGCTCTATTTCTGTATCGAATTCCTGCATGTAAAACCAGGTAAAGGTAATACTTTCATGCGTACTAAACTGAAAGATGTAGTCAGCGGTTACGTTCTCGAACGCCGTTTCAACATCGGTGAAAAGTTGGAAGATGTACGCGTAGAACGTCGTCCGTACCAATTTTTGTATAAAGAAGGAGAAGATTATATCTTCATGAACCAAGAAACATTCGACCAACACCCTATCGCTCACGATTTGATTAACGGGGTTGACTTCCTGCTCGAAGGTGCAGTATTGGAAGTTGTTTCTGACGCTTCTACTGAAACTGTTCTTTATGCAGACATGCCGATCAAGGTTCAAATGAAAGTGACTTATACAGAACCGGGCGTGAAAGGTGATACAGCTACCAACACGCTGAAACCTGCCACTGTAGAATCAGGAGCAACCGTACGTGTTCCGTTGTTCATCAACGAAGGTGAAACAATTGAAATCGACACTCGCGATGGTTCTTACGTAGGACGTGTAAAAGCATAATTGACAAGAACATATATAAAAAGCCGGAAGTTTTTGGACTCCCGGTTTTTTTATGTCTTTACCGATATTTATTTGTATCCGGCTGCTTTCGCAATTCTTTTAGGAATCTCCGTGTTATCAATCTTTTCTCCAAACAGTTGAGAACCTGCGCCGATAGCAAATACAGGTACATAACCGGCAGAGTGACCGCCACTTACCCAACCTACCATAGCAATCTCATCCATCACTTCCTTAGCACGTGCAGCCATCGGTTCACTCTTAGAATACATACTTTCAGCAAATACAACTTTATTCTTCACGAATGATTTTTCAAACTCATCACGTAATTTCTTTTCCTGTTCCCAAGAAATAGGGAATTGTTTCCAGAAACCCATTTCTTCGCCCAAGAATGTTTTCATATCTTCCCAAGTCACTTTATTGCCTTTTGATTTTCTCAATTCGCTGATACGTTGTGAAAGTCCGTCAGCAGAATGTTTCTGATGCTGCAATGCTTTCAGGTTCAATTCATATTTTCCTGTACCCAGCACGATACCACCTGTTTCATGGTCGGCAGTAACGACAATAAGGGTTTCTTTCGGATGCTTTTTATAAAACTCATAAGCTACCTTGATAGCATTATCCATATCCTTTACTTCGTTGAACACTGTAGCAGCATCATTCGCATGACACGCCCAGTCTATTTTGCCACCTTCTACCATCAAGAAAAAACCTTTCTTATTATCTTTAGTAAGAAAATCAATGGCACTTTCTGTAATCTGTGCTAAAGTCAAATCACCTTCTTTACGATCGATAGCATAAGGTAAACAAGATGGATTAGCACCTTCTTCCTGAATCAGGATCATCTTTTCTGCTTTTGCAGCTTTTGCCTTATAGTCATTGTAGCCACGTGCTACTGTATATCCGGCTTCTTCAAAAATAGGGAAAATACTTGGAGCTTCTTTCTTGTCAAAAGATGTAGTCGGTTTAAGAAAACCACCACCTGCATAAAAATCAAAATTTGCTTTTGGCAAATCCAAAGCTATTTCATAATATCTATTACGATCGGGTTGATGTGCATAGAATGCGGCAGGAGTAGCATGATCTACACTAACAGAAGTAGTTACACCAACTTTCTTACCAGCTTTCTTTGCCTTTTCAGCTACAGTCTGAATAGCATTCTTGTCCTCTCCCACAGAAATTGCATGATTATAAGTCTTCTTGCCTGTTGCTAATGCAGTACCTGCAGCAGCAGAGTCGGTTACTGAATTTTTAGCAGAGAAAGTAGTTGCCATAGTAGCAACCGGGAATTGAGTAAACAACAAAGGCTCGACGCCAATGCGACCATTTTGAATTTCCGCCTGATACATCTCCGTACCATTTACCTGATTGACTCCCATTCCATCCCCGATGAAATAGAATACGTACTTTGCCTGCCCGTTGGCTACAACGGAGATAAGGACAAAGAACAACGTGTAGATTAACTTTTTCATTCTCTAGTATATTTATTTTTAGATTAGTTGTCTACAAAGGTAGAAAAAAAGAGAGAGATACGGTGGATTATTGGATACTAAAAGTGGATATTTGCTTTATACACAGACATTACTGCCTCGTATATTACGAAGCAATAACACATTGCTATCTTTGAATGACATTATAGGTTCATTACATTCTGCTCGAACTGATCTTTGTCTCCGGCAGCTTTATTACGCATCCGGCTACGATAATTATAGATAGTGGCCAACGAGTATCCCAGAAAATGGGCTATCTTATTACTGTCTACTACTCCCAGACGGATCAGGGCAAAGATCCGAAGCTCTGTTGTCAGAAGTTCGTCGGATTTCGGATATATGCGTCCCTCTTCTACCAGCAGTTCATTAAAAGCGGTAATAAAATTCGGGAATAGTTTCAGGAAAGATTTATCAAATTCATTATAGAACTCATCCCGTTCATCCCGGATAAACTGCTCGGACTTTATGGCTTTAAACAAATCCTCGATACGTGACGCCATCGCCAATTTAGCCAATGAACGCCGATAGGTTTCCAGTTTATCCAGATAGTTGACGCATCTGTCCAGATAACGGGCGATATATACCTCTTTTATTTTCCCTGTCTGTTCCAGCTCTTTGTTTACGATTTGCATCTGCTCATTAGCCAGACTCAAATCACGCCGCATGACAGACAGCTTTTTCATCCACCGATACAGGAAGAAAACAGCAACCAAGAGAAACAATGATAACAAGCTGACACTGATTAACATAGTGCGGGAAACCGCACGTTCTTTTTCTTCCTTCAACTTATAAGCCTTGTCGATGATCGGGAAAAACTCTGTTACTTCAATAAAACGTAAACGGGCATTACAAGCTACGGCATCTTCCATCGAGCAACTCAAATATTTGTAGGCGCGGTCAATGTCTCCCTGTTCATACATAAGGTGTGCCAGCTTCTGCAAAGAGGCATACTCCCTCACCGATGATTCTAAATCTGCTATCGCTGTCAATATCAGATAGTATATTTCTTTTTCTGTATCTTTCTTCATATTATATGCTTCGGACAGCGTATAGTAGATATATACTTTCTGACGTTCGTCAACAACGTCCTTCAATGCGTCATTTAGCATAACTAAAGCCGTATCAGCCTTACCATTGACTATATATTTTTCGGCCGCAACAATCGTCCTGTTTGTTTCCGGAGGCATGACACTGATAATAGAATCACGGTACAAATCTGTTTTTTCGAGGTATTTCTTTTTTTCCTCTTTATTAGTGGTATAATCGGCAAGCCAGCCATAGCAGGCACGGTAAGTCTGATAATAAGACAGTAACATTTTTTCATCCAATTTCTGCGGATCGATTCTCTGCAGCTCTTCCATTGCTTCAATATACATTCCCATCACCCCCAATACCGTTGCCCGGTTAATGATAATCTCATTCTCCAACTCCGGACGATTCAATTGAGGGAGAATCTCCTTCCTATTATTTATATAATGAAGTGCGGAATCAGCTTGATAATGAAGATAAGCATCAAACAAAGCACCGTATAGCCGATATTTGTCAGCAGGATCAACCGAATGAGCAAGCTGGACTTTCAAGGAATCAATCTGTTTTTCTTTCTGAAGCTGATAAGTCTCTTTCTTATTTATGATGTCGTCCAGTCTTTTAAGAGCTGCTCTATATTCTGTCTGCTTTGCAGACAATGAAACGGAGGAGATCAAAAGAAGAAACAATATATAATAGACCAGATTTCTCATAGGTTGTTTTTTAATGATGTCACAAATATAATGAATATAGTAATAAAAATGAAATATATATTCATAACAATTTTAATTTCCGCTTGTATTTTCTTATTGTCTACTTACCATTAGAATACTGATTTACAAGACTATAAACATTTTAAGCATTTATATTTATATTCTAGTTTCCAAATGCAGCCTCCTATCCTTCTACATTTGCAACATCGGTTCGCCGAGCAAACATTTAAAATCTACGTTACCATGAAAAAGTTTTTTTTATCCGTAATCCTGCTTGTATTATTATTAAATTGTAGTTCGCTATTCGCCGCAACCGCAATTAAAAAAGTAGCCCCTGCGTTCTGGTGGGCAGGTATGAAAAACCCGCAACTGCAAGTTATGCTGTATGGGGAACATATAGCCTCTGCAGAAGTCAGCATTTCGTCTAAAGATATCATGTTGCAAGAGGTTGTTAAACAAGAAAATCCGAACTATCTGCTTTTATACATGAATACTTCGGAAGCAGCCCCACAGAAATTCGAAATCATCCTGAAACAAGGTAAAAAGCAAACGGTAGTCCCCTACGAACTTAAACAAAGAAGGCCGTCAGCTTCCGAAGTGGAAGGTTTCAATTCCAGTGATGTACTTTATCTCATCATGCCGGACCGCTTTGCCAATGGTGATGCGTCTAATGATATAATTCCCGGAATGTTGGAAGCTAAAGTAGACCGTAATGATCCTTTTGCACGCCATGGTGGTGACCTGAAAGGAATAGAGAATCATCTGGATTACATTGCCGATTTGGGAGTGACGAGTATATGGCTCAATCCTATTCAGGAAAATGATATGAAAGAAGGGTCCTATCATGGATATGCCATTACCGATTATTATCAGGTAGATCGTCGTTTCGGAAGCAATGAGGAGTTCCGGAGTCTGGTAGAACAGGCACATGATAAAGGGTTGAAAGTAGTAATGGATATGATTTTCAACCATTGCGGAGATCAGAATCACCTCTTCAAAGATATGCCTTCCAAAGATTGGTTCAACTTCAAAGGCAACTATGTACAGACCACTTTCAAGACGGCCACTCCGTCAGATCCGTATGCTTCGGACTATGCAAAGAAAATAGTAGTAGACGGCTGGTTCAGCGAATGTATGCCGGACTTTAACCAACGCAACCGTCATGTAGCTACTTATCTGATACAAAGCAGTATCTGGTGGATTGAGTATGCAGGTATCAATGGCATTCGTCAGGACACACATCCTTATGCGGATTTCGACATGATGTCCAACTGGTGTAAGGCTGTAACAGATGAATATCCCGACTTCAACATTGTAGGAGAAACCTGGATAGGCAGTAACGTACTTGTCTCTTACTGGCAAAAGGACAGCAAAGTAGCTGCTCCCAAGAACTCGCATTTGCGTACAGTGATGGACTTCCCGCTGATGGATCAGATGAATAACGCTTTCGACGAAGATACAAACGACTGGAACGGAGGACTTTACCGGCTCTTCGACTATCTATCACAAGATATCGTCTATGCCGACCCGATGAATTTATTAGTCTTCCTCGACAATCATGACACTTCCCGTTTCTACCGTTCGGAAGCAGCCACACAAAACCTCGACCGTTACAAACAGGCTCTCACATTTCTATTGACCACCCGGGGAATCCCGCAAATATATTATGGAACTGAAATTCTGATGGCTGCCGACAAAGCCAATGGCGACGGTTTGCTTCGCCGCGATTTTCCCGGAGGCTGGCAGAATGACACACAGAATTGCTTCGACGCAACCAACCGGAGTACACAGCAAAATGAGGCTTTCTCTTTCCTGCAAAAATTGCTTCAATGGAGAAAAGGAAACGAAGTCATTGCCAAAGGGAAATTAAAACATTTCTCTCCCAACAAAGGAGTTTATGTGTACGAACGCAAATATGGTAATCAATCAGTGGTGGTATTCCTTAACGGGAACAACCGGGAACAAACCATCAGCCTGAACGAATATCAGGAAATACTGCCTGCCTCATCGGCTCATAATGTACTGACAGGAGAAACCGTCAAATTAGACAAAGAATATACGTTTCAAAGCCGCGGAATTTTGATTTTATCCTTCTGAATAAGTTCATAACGACTTATATTTACGAGAGGAATCCCCATCATTAAACCCCTAATAAACAAAGAATTATCATTTATATAAACTTGTATTTTTATTCTAATTCACAGAGCCGATAAGGATAGTCTTTACATTTGCGATATTCCTAATGCAGAACACCTGAAAGCTCGAATTGATTAGCTTACAATTTAATACCATAAGATAAAATGAAGAAGAATTTATTAATTATTGCCTTACTCTGTATTTCGTTCATCACGAACGCTCAACAGAAACTGACCTCACCGGATGGAAATCTGGTAATGACCTTCCAATTAAACAAAGAAGGTGCTCCCATGTACGAATTGAGTTACAAAAAAAAAGCTGTTATCAAACCTAGTAAACTGGGATTGGAGCTAAAAAAGGAGAATGCTACTAAAACCGACTTCGATTGGGTAGACCGTAGAGACATGGATAAACTCGATTCAAAGACAAATCTATTGGATGGATTCGAAGTGAAAGATGCCCGTACATCTACTTTTGACGAGACTTGGAAACCGGTGTGGGGAGAAGAAAAGGAAATCCGCAATCATTATAATGAACTGGCAGTGACCTTGTACCAACCGACAAACGATCGTTCCATCCTGATACGTTTCCGTTTGTTCAACGATGGCCTAGGTTTCCGCTATGAGTTTCCCCAACAGAAAACATTGAACTACTTTATAATCAAGGATGAACACTCACAATTTGCCATGGCAGGTGATCACACTGCTTATTGGATTCCGGGTGATTATGATACACAAGAATATGATTATACCATTTCCCGCCTGTCGGAAATCAGAGGGTTGATGAAACAAGCCGTTACACCCAACACTTCACAAACAGTATTCTCACCAACGGGTGTACAGACCGCATTAATGATGAAAACCGATGATGGTTTATACATCAATCTCCACGAAGCTGCTTTGGTTGATTACTCTTGTATGAACCTGAACCTGGACGATAAGAATATGATATTCGAATCATGGCTGACTCCGGATGCCCAAGGGGATAAAGGGTATATGCAAACTCCTTGCAATACTCCATGGCGTACTGTAATTGTCAGCGACGATGCCCGTAATATCCTTGCCTCTCGTATGACACTCAACCTGAACGAACCTTGCAAACTGGAAGATACTTCATGGATAAAACCGGTGAAATATATCGGTGTATGGTGGGACATGATTACCGGAAAAGGTTCATGGGCATATACCGACGAACTGGCCAGCGTGAAACTGGGTGAAACGGATTATGCCAAAACCAAACCGAACGGCAAACATTCTGCCAATACAGCCAACGTAAAACGTTATATTGACTTCGCTGCCGCTCACGGATTCGATGCTGTGTTAGTGGAAGGATGGAATGAAGGATGGGAAGACTGGTTCGGCAACAGCAAAGACTACGTTTTTGATTTCGTAACTCCATATCCTGATTTCGATGTACAGGAAATACATCGCTACGCAGCCGGTAAAGGCGTTAAAATGATGATGCACCACGAGACTTCCGCTTCTGTGCGCAACTACGAACGCCACATGGATCAGGCTTATCAGTTTATGGTAGATAATGGATATAACTCCGTAAAGAGCGGCTATGTAGGCAATATCATTCCTCGTGGCGAACACCACTATGGACAATGGATGAATAACCACTACCTGTATGCAGTAAAGAAAGCCGCCGATTATAAAATTATGGTCAATGCACACGAAGCAACCCGCCCGACAGGTATCTGCCGTACTTATCCCAACTTAATCGGTAACGAATCCGCACGCGGTACAGAATATGAGTCATTCGGAGGAAACAAAGTATATCATACCACTATCCTGCCTTTCACACGATTAATTGGAGGTCCGATGGATTATACTCCGGGTATTTTCGAAACTCACTGTAACAAAATGAATCCTGCAAATAATTCACAGGTACGTTCTACTATTGCCCGCCAGCTGGCTTTATACGTGACGATGTACAGTCCGTTACAAATGGCTGCCGATGTTCCTGAAAACTACGAACGGTTTATGGATGCCTTCCAATTCATCAAAGACGTAGCAATCGACTGGGACGAAAGCAACTATCTGGAAGCAGAACCGGGAGAATATATCACTGTTGCCCGCAAAGCAAAAGGTACTAATGACTGGTACATCGGTTGCACAGCCGGTGAGAACGGACATACTTCTAAACTGACATTCGATTTTCTGACTCCGGGCAAACAGTATGTTGCCACCGTTTATGCAGATGCCAAAGATGCTGACTGGAAAGAGAATCCACAGGCATATACCATCAAAAAAGGTATTCTGACGAACAAAAGTAAGATGACTTTGCGTGCTGCCAACGGAGGAGGATATGCAATCAGCATCAAAGAGGTAAAAGATAAAGCAGAAGTAAAAGGATTAAAAAGGCTATAATCTCATAGCCTTTAAAAGAATGAATGTTTTCGATAGGTATTTTTTACGAAATGTTTTCAAGGGTATGATAATATCACTATATTGTTAACTTTAATTTTTAGAATGGATGAAGCAAATTAATTCCAGAATCTTTCAAGTGATTCTCCCTTTACTGTTAGGGTTATTCTTATCATTGGGTGCCTTTGCACAGCAAGTCACCGTCAAGGGACACGTGAAAGACACTACAGGAGAATCCGTTATCGGTGCCAACGTTGTTGTAAAAGGCACTACCAATGGAACAATTACCGACTTTGACGGTAATTTTACACTGAATGTTCCTCAAAATTCTATTTTGTCTATTTCTTATATCGGCTATAAACCCGTAGAAATAAAAGCTACTCCGTCTGTCACAGTGACACTGCAAGATGACAGCCAGGTGTTGAGCGATGTTGTAGTTATTGGTTACGGTTCGGTGAAAAAGAGCGATTTAAGCGGTTCTGTGGTAGCTATCAAAGCCGAAGATATGAATCGCGGAGCTGTTACTTCACCACAAGAATTGATACAAGGTAAAGTGCCGGGACTGTTTGTTGCCCCCGGCGACGGTAGCCCGGGAGCAGGCTCCACCATTCGTATTCGCGGAGGTGCTTCTCTCAATGCGTCCAACGACCCGTTGATTGTGATTGACGGTATCCCGACTTCCAACGATGCCGCTCCGGGCACCCCCAATGCGCTTGCCACTATCAATCCCAATGACATTGAAACGTTCACCGTATTGAAAGATGCTTCTGCTACCGCTATTTACGGTTCACGTGCATCGAATGGTGTCATTATTATCACTACAAAGAAAGGCTCGCAGGGTAAAGTGAAGATTTCCTATTCAGGCAGTTTCACTGCTAAAGACGCTTACAAACGCGTGCCGACACTAAATGCCGACCAATTCCGCGAAGTACAGCTTAACCAGTATGAAGGAACGACACAGGGCGACGCCGTAAAAGAAATCTTAAACAGATACCCCGGTCAATCTACCAACTGGCAGGATGCTATTTACCAAACAGGTTTGAGCACCGACCAGAACATAGCCATCTCCGGCAAGACAGGCATCCTGCCCTATCGTGTCAGCGTCGGTTACAATAACGAGCGCGGTACACTCAAGACATCTAGTTATGAACGTTATACTGCCGCAGTCAACCTTAGTCCCAAGTTCTTCAAAGAGCATTTGAGCGTAGATATCAATGTAAAAGGTACGATCAATAAGAACCGTTTCGCCGATTCGGGGGCAGTAGGTGCAGCCGCTTTCTTTGACCCCACGAAGCCGATATACACGGATAGCGGCAATTATCACGGTTACTGGAACTGGTCGGAAGTGCCCGGAGCAGTTCAGTCGGTAGCTACCTACAATCCGCTGTCGTTATTATACGACAGAGATAATCATGGAAAGACCAACCGTAGTTTAGGCAATATCCAACTGGACTATAAGATTCATGGCCTGGAAGACCTGCACATGAACCTGAACATGGGTTACGACGTAGCGAAAACAACAGGACGCAACTTTGTAAGCCCCGGTTCCATTCAAAGCGCACAAGATACTAACTTCCCCAATCTGGGAAGCGGCAACACCTGGAATAATCTGCGCCGTAACCACTTGCTGGACTTTTACCTGAATTATACCAAAGACATAGAATCAATCAAAAGTCATATCGACGTAATGGCAGGTTACTCCTGGCAACATTTCTATTACGCCAATCATGACATCACCTACTCTAATCCGACTGACGGAAGTGAAGGAGACAAAGAAGGCTATACATACGATCAGGAAGAAGGACGATATATCCGCAGTAGCCATTATCGTATTCCTTATGAGAATTATCTCGTATCTTTCTTCGGCCGCTTGAACTACAACTTCATGGGACGCTACCTACTCACAGCAACGCTGCGCCGGGATGGTTCTTCACGCTTCAGCAAGAACAACCGTTGGGGGTTGTTCCCTTCAGCTGCATTAGCATGGACAATGAGCGATGAAGCATTCATGGCAGGAACAAAAGATGTTTTATCCAAATTAAAAATTCGTCTGGGTTACGGTGTCACCGGTCAGCAAGAAATCGGCGACTATCAATATCTGACTACTTATTCATTCAGCACCAACCCCAACACTACTTATCTGGGAACAACATTACTGAAACCGAATGGTTACAGCCCCGACCTGAAGTGGGAACAAACTGCAACTTATAACCTTGCCATCGACTACGGTTTCCTGAACAACCGTATCAATGGTAGCATCGAGTATTATCAGAAGCATACCAAAGACCTGTTGAATACTGTTAGCGCACCTGCCGGCACCAACTTCACCAATCAGATTACAGCCAACGTGGGTGAAATGAAAAATGAAGGTGTTGAATTCAACATCAACGCAATGGCTATACAAAGCAAAGATTTCACCTGGAACGTAGGCTACAACATAACCTGGAATGACAGTAAGATTACCAAACTGACAGCTACTTATAATCCCGAATATCAAGGTATCGACGCCGGAACGAATCAGAAACATCAAATCAATGAACAGCCCAACACGTTCTATCTCTTCCAGCAAGTATATGATAAAGACGGGAAACCGGTTCAAAATGCTTTTGTCGACCGTGATGGCAATGGAAAAATAACAGAAGCTGATCGTTATCTGACTGGCAAGAGCCCGATGGCGAAGGTGTTTATGGGATTGAGTTCGGAATTTACCTACCGCAACTGGGACTTGGGCTTCAACCTGCGTGCCAACCTCGGCAACTATGTATTCAACTCCCTCGCCGCAGGCAACAGCACGACCAACAATTACAGTGGCAAAGGTTTCCTCGTAAACTATTACGAAGCAATCTATAAAACCGGATTCACAAAGATCAACAGTACGGAACAGGGAGCCAGTGATTATTTCCTAGAGAATGCATCTTTCCTGAAAATGGATAACATAACATTGGGATATTCATTCAACAAGTTGTTCAACAGCCGATTATCGGGACGTATCAGTGCTTCAGTACAGAACGTATTTACAATTACCAAATATAGCGGCTTGGACCCTGAAACTTCAGCAATAGACGGAAGTATGTGGCCTCGTCCCCGCATATTCACCTTAGGTATCAATCTTAATTTTTAAACCAGAATGCCATGAAAAAGAAATATTATATTCTAGCTTCACTATTGACATGCCTTACCAGTTTCAGTGCTTGTGTGGGCGATTTGGATGTACAGCCGCTAGACCCGACTGTTGTAACAGCAGAAAGAGCATATACAGATGCTGAAAGTTACACTCAAGGGCTAAATAAAATATATTCAGTATGGGCACTATCCGGACAGAACGGCGGCGATTCCGATATTGCCGGACTGGATGGGGGTAACACAGTATTGATGCGTTGCTGGTGGACCATGCAGGAACAAACAACAGACGAATGTAAGAATGCATCGAAGGAGGCCTGGTCGGGCGAAATCAATAACCTGACCTGGACTACCAGCAAAAACGAAATCATAGAGGGAGTATACCAACGTTGTATGTTTGTGGTGGCACTAGCCAATGAGTTTATGAGGAATATAGATAATGCACCGGCAGATGTCGACCAGAAAAGTTATGCGGCACAAGCCCGATTTAACCGCGCTTTCGCATATTATATACTGATGGATGCATACGGCAGACCTCCGTTCATCACCGAACAGAATTATTCACTTACTCCGTCACAGCTTTCACGTACGGAACTATTCAACTGGATTGAAAGCGAATTGAATGCAATCAGAACCGACCTGCCTGCTACCCGCACAGAATACGGACGCGCAGACCAGACTGTGGTAGATGCATTACTGGCACGTATATATCTGAACGCCGAAGTTTATACAGGACAACCGCGTTACACCGATTGTATCGCAGCCTGTAAACGCGTAATTCCCCACTACTCTCTGGCAAGCAACTATGCCGATTTATTTAAAGCGGATAATGGAGAGAACCCGGAAACATTGAAGGAGATTATTTATCCGGTCATTTTTGATGGCAGGAAAACACAATCCTGGGGAATGACTGCACTGATTGTCGGCGCACGCAAAGAAGCAGGCGGTGGCGTTCGCGAAGGATGGAGTATATTTCGCAGTACACAAAATTTAGTGAAACTGTTTGATTTTGAAGATAATGATAACCCGAAACCGGAAGAGATTCAGGATAAAAGAGGTATCTTCGATGACTATAACGGAAAGTGTAACTATCAAATAACGACCGGCGTAGTGGGTAACTTCGATACCGAAGGCTGGGGCGTGCCTAAATACAGCAACCTCACCAGCACAGGAGCACCGGGGCAAGACGTATTGTGGGTTGACACCGACTTCCCCCTGTTCCGTTTGGGAGACGTCTATCTGATGTATGCCGAATCTGTGGCACGCGGCGGCGAAGGCGGAGATATGGATACTGCGGTAGATTATGTGAACGAATTGCGCGACCGTGGTTATGGTGACACACCGCACAATAAGATTGATGCGACATGGTTGAAAGCCAACAATTACCAGAATATATTGAACGAAAGAGGGCGTGAACTCTACTGGGAAGGCGTCCGCCGCATGGACCTGATCCGCTACGGCAAGTTTACCGGTTCTTCTTATACATGGCCTTCCAAAGGAGGCGTAATTACCGGAGTCGGTGTCAACGAAAGATACAATATATTCCCTATTCCTGTTTCAGACATCAGCGTAAACGGATCACTGGAACAAAACGAAGGTTATAAATAATAAAATGACTTATAGACATGAAAATAGCAAAATATATATCAGCAATCTGCCTATCGCTATTGATATTCAGTGCTTGTGACAGCGACCTGGACAAGGTATATTATAATGAGAGCGAAGCGACTCCCGCCGTATTGTCCGGCATTGCCGACACTTATGTATTGGACGCGAATAAAGCCCAGACCACAGCAATAGAATTTAAATGGACCAATCCCCAGGCAGGATATGCAGCCCAGATTACCAATTCATTGCAAATGGACCTGAAAGGGAAGAATTTCGGAAATGCAATAACATTGTACTCCTCTACGGAAGAGGGACCTTATAACATCACTACACAGGATTTGAACAGCAAAATAATGAAACTGTTTCAATCTTATGAAATGGAAGTCACCGTAGAGCCCTATGATTTCGAATTCCGTATCGCCTCTTCTATTTCAGATGCAGCCGATTCTTTCTATTCAAATGTAGAGTCCACTCAAATCACTCCGTTCATCGGCGATCCCGAATATCCGAAGGTATACCTACCAGGAGCCTACTGTAGTTGGGGAGACCCGAATGATTCGTTCAAGCAATGCCAGCTACTGTTCTCCGCCAATGATGATGGCATTTACGAGGGATGGGTAGTCTTTGGCAATCAGGCTAAAGACGGCTGGAAAATTTCTCCTGAAGCGTCTTGGAACACGAGTTGGGGAACCGATGATGCCACTCAAAAGAATCCTGCTTCCATCACACTGGTTACCGGCACGGGTAATATTACCTGTTATGATAAGTATTCTTATAAATTCTCTTTTAATAAAACAACTTTGGAACTCTCTACAAAAGCATCAGCCGATGCATGGGGAATTGCAGGTACACATAACGATTGGGGAAAGGCAGCTGCAGACACTCCGATGACTTTAGCTTTTGAATCGGATGCTGCAGGAAACAGAGCTTATTACTTAACCGCCACGTTGGATCTGAAAGCTGACAACGCATGGAAGATCCGTGCGGATAACGAATGGACTCATTCATTCGGCACCAATGATGTAGAAGGAGAGTTTGAAGAAGCGGGCAGCGACAATAATTTTAAAGTGAGCGAGGATGGTACTTATACCATTAAGTTGTACTTCAATAGAGTGAAAGCGAAGTTGATCGTAACGAAAAAATAAGTTTTCACTAGGAAGTGCGCTGTTTTTTTGATACACCCTCAAAGATAAAATCAAAGGCAACTAAATCGCAATGAATTAGTTGCCTTTGATTTTAATATTTTGAGGATATCCCTGCTATATTGTCTATAAATAAATTATAATCCAACCTATGTAATTGGTGATTACTAATAATTAGGCTTGTGTTTCTCCTTCAATATACTCTTCCAAAAAGAGATTCTCACCGTCGAACACAGCATAAGAGAAAAAGTTAATCCAGTCTCCCAAAATCAGTACGCGGGAAGTAGCGCTCAACATCAAATCCAATTCAATGTGCCGATGCCCGTAGATAAAGAAATTGATATTAGGATGGCTTTTCAGATACTCCTTGGTATAGAGTACCAAATGTTCCTTATTCTCACCCATGTAATCGGGCTCTTTTCCATCCGCCCGTTTCTGCCGGCTATGCTTTGCCCATGACAAACCTAACTCTACACTCCAACGGGGATGGATAGCTGAAAACATCGTTTGCAAAGTTTTGCTATGAAACATCTGACGGAGTAATTTAAACTTCTTATCCGGATCGCCCA
>ERZ791810.944-NODE-944-length-23396-cov-3.772332_pt1 | contig 23396 bp, 20 predicted proteins | sample MGYA00510304_ERZ791810 | MGnify/ENA primary metagenome ERZ791810 (study PRJEB30046, sample SAMN00791967) | human gut metagenome | study: EMG produced TPA metagenomics assembly of the A metagenome-wide association study of gut microbiota in type 2... | reverse complement strand
CCTTACCTACTCTGTCTCTTAAGTAGTTCAGTTTTGCTCTTCTTACTTTACCCTTACGAACAACTTCTACGTTGTCAACGCTTGGGGAATGTAATGGCCAGGTCTTCTCAACGCCGATACCATTGGAGTTCTTTCTTACTGTGAAAGTCTCTCTAGCTCCGCCGTTCTGTCTCTTAATAACAGTTCCTTCGAAGATCTGGATTCTTTCGCGGTTACCCTCTTTGATCTTGTTGTATACCTTTACAGTATCACCAACATTAAAGCTAGGTACGTTCTCTTTTAACTGTGCTGCTTCGATATTCTTAATAATTTCGTTCATGGTGTGAACCTCCTTCATCTATTGGATGTTCTTAATACTCTGTATCATAAATCACGTTCACAATACTTTAGTAGCAGAGGACCATCTATTCTTGTCACAACGAATTAATATTAGCATAATTTCCCGCTAAATGCAAGTACTTTTTCCATCTGTCTTTAAAATCTGGATACAGACCTTCTTAATACGGTTTCCATTGACTCTGTGGGCAGACAGACGGATGTTTCCAACAGTCACCAATTCTCCCTGAACCGGAATATGATCCAGCTTTTCTATCATAAGACCGCCAATGGAATCATAATCTTCTGAATACAGGGAAAGTCCCAGTCTGTCATTTACATCATCCAGGCTCATAGCACCGTCTACAAGATAAACCCCGTGGCCTAATTTTACAAAATCCTTTTCCTCGTCAGCATCATATTCATCACGGATGTCACCTACGATCTCTTCCAGGATGTCTTCTAATGTGATCAGGCCTGCTGTGGTTCCGTATTCATCTAAAACTACTGCAATATTATTGGAAGTTTTCCGCATTTCCAGCATCAGCTCTGAAACTTTTTTAGCTTCAAAGGTATACAGCGGCTTTCTTAAATGATCTTTAATAGAAAAGTTTTCTGCCTCATCTTCAAGCAAAAGATCTTTAATATTTACAATACCTACTACATTATCCTTGCTGTCCTGGTAGACCGGAAAACGTGTATACCGGGTCTTACGGAATTTTTCCATCAGCTCTTCGTAATTGGCATCTATATCAATAAAAGTCATGTTCACACGGGGAACCATAATATCCCCTGCAACAGAATCATCCAGATCGAACACATTATTGATCATATTTTTTTCATCTGTCTCGATGACACCTTTTTCATGCCCCACTGCCACAATAGTACGAAGTTCATCTTCTGTCATAACGTCAGTCTTTTTATTAGGATCTACATGAAGCAGGCGCAGAATACCGCCGGACATTTTATTTACTGTCCAGATCACAGGTGTGAGGATCATCATTAAAAGATAAATATTTTTTGCACTCTTCATGGCGATCTTATCCGCTTCAAGGGAAGCCATGGTCTTCGGTGTGATCTCCCCAAAGATCAGGATCAGGATCGTCAGGACACCAGTAGCAATCCCAACAGCAGCATTTCCAAAAATATCAGCTGCCAGTATAGTCATAATTGAAGAAGTGGAAAGGTTTACCACATTATTTCCAATAAGTATGGCACTTAGCATTTTACCCTTATTTTCATGAAGCTTCAGCACACAGGCTGCCGCCTTATTCCCGTCATCTGCAAGAGTACGCATACGGATCTTATTTACCATAGTCAGGGCAGTTTCTGCAGAAGAAAAATAGGCAGATAACGCCAGTAAAATAACAATAATAATTATACGCAGGGCAACCGTATTGCCTGTTGGATCCATTTTTTTCTATCTCCTTAAAATCTTATATCGCTTATATTTCCTGTTTTAACACTCCGAGAACCTTATAATAACCTTTCAGTTCCTGTAATGTGACACGTTTTTCATTAAGAAGCTTTTTTACTTTCTTCATCTGCTGGTAGTATTCCCTGTCACTGCCCGGAGTCTCTTCGTTTTTCACTGCTTCTTTTACCAGCTGCTCTAATTCCTTTAACCGGCTCTCTCCCTGTTCCTTTAACAGGCAGTCTAAAAACTTCTGCTCTTTTAATGTAAGAGCTGCATCTTCCAACAGATCTGGCCGTCTTTCCAGTGTCCGGCGGATAGATTGTTCTCTGCGCCAGCTTTCAATATTTTTGTGGTGTCCGGAAAGAAGGACTTGTGGAACTGTTTTTCCCTCATAAACCTCCGGTCTGGTATACTGTGGATATTCCAGCAGATTATCATAGAAGGACTCTACCTCTGCAGAATCCCCATTTCCCAGTACCCCCGGTACCAGGCGGGAAATACAGTCGATCATGACCATAGAAGGAAGCTCGCCTCCTGTAAGGACAAAATCACCTGCTGACAGATATTCTGCATGGATCAGCTCTAAGGCTCTCTCATCAATACCTTCATAATGTCCGCATAAAAACACCAGATTTTCTTCTTTTGCCAGTTCCTGGGCAATAGACTGGTTAAACACACGTCCCTGGGGAGTCATGTATATCACCCTTGGGCGTTTTCCCAGCTTTTTACAAAGTGCCTCGTAAGCATCACACACAGGTGCCGGCTGGATCACCATTCCTGCACCGCCCCCATAAGGAGCATCGTCTACGTGTCTGTGCTTGTCAGTTGTATAATCCCGGATATCCACTGCCTCTACAGAAATGGCGCCGCTTTCAATAGCACGGCCGGTGATACTGGTTTTTAAACCATTTTCTACCATATCAGGAAATAATGTTAATATATGGAAATTCATAGATTCTCCTTCCAACGGTTCTTAAGCCTGGTCTGAAGGCGATATAAAGTGTTCATGGCATCAATAGGTGTCATGGTAGACAGCTCCAGGCCATCCAGTTCCTTAATGATATCATCATCTTTTACAGTGTCAAAGAAGGACATCTGCTGCATATCCACCTCATCCGGCTTTGGAACTGCCTTGTGCTGTACCACATTGGCGCTGACTGCCGCAATCTCTTTTGCCTTTGCTGTAATATCATTTTCCGTCAGTTCACCTGCGATCTCCTTCGCTCTGGCAATAACAGAATCCGGTACACCTGCCAGCTTAGCTACCTGGATACCATAGCTTTTATCAGCGCCGCCGCGGATGATCTTACGCAGGAACACAATATCGTCCCCCTGTTCCTTTACAGCGATACAGTAATTCTTTACTCCGGCAATGGTCCCCTCTAATTCTGTCAGCTCATGGTAATGGGTTGCAAATAAGGTTTTAGCACCTAACAGCTTTGTATTGCTGATATGCTCTACCACAGCCCACGCAATAGAAAGACCATCAAAGGTGCTGGTCCCGCGTCCGATCTCGTCTAAAACCAAAAGGCTGTTTCTGGTAGCATTTCGCAGGATATTAGCAACCTCAGTCATTTCAACCATAAAGGTACTCTGCCCGCTTGCTAGGTCATCGGAAGCACCTACTCTGGTAAAAATGCGGTCGCAGATACCGATATTTGCTTCCTGGGCCGGTACAAAACTGCCAAGCTGTGCCATAAGCACAATCAGGGCAGTCTGTCTCATGTAGGTAGACTTACCTGCCATGTTAGGACCGGTAATAATAGAAAGGCGGTTCTTTCCATTGTCTAAGAAAGTATCATTTGCCACAAACAGGTCATCCCGCATCATCTGCTCTACTACCGGATGACGGCCGTTTTTGATCTGGATCACACCTTTTTCATTAATAGAAGGCTTTACATAATTCCGCCTTGTTGCAACGGAAGATAAAGAGCAGAACACATCAATGCCTGCAATAGCTTTAGCAGTTTTCTGGATGCGCACTACCTGGGCTGCAATAGAATCACGGACCTGACAGAACAGATCATATTCCAAAGATACCAGTTTTTCCTCTGCTCCCATGATCACGTCTTCTAACTGCTTTAACTCATCTGTAGTAAAACGCTCTGCATTGGTCAGTGTCTGTTTTCTCACAAAATAATCAGGAACCATGTCTTTAAAAGAATTTGTGACCTCAAAGTAATAGCCAAACACTTTATTGAACTTGACCTTTAAATTTTTAATTCCCGTTTTCTCTTTTTCCCTGTTTTCCAGCTCACCAAGCCAGGTCTTTCCCTCTGTTTTTGCATGGCGCAGGCGGTCTGCCTCTTCGTTATAGCCTTCACGGATCATGCCGCCTTCACGAATGGTAATAGGCGGATCATCAACAATGGCTTTGCCGATAAGTTCATAAATATCTTCCAGAGGATCTAATTGTGTTTCTAATTCCTTTAAAAGATCTGCCCGAAACTCTCCTAACAGTTTTTTAATATAAGGAAGCATTTCCAGGGATGTCTTAAATGCCAGCAGATCTCTGGGATTGGCTGTTTTATAGCTGATACGGCCGATAAGACGTTCCAGATCATACACCGGATTTAAGTATTCACAGATCTCTTCTCTGGAAATATAATTCATATTCAGCTCTTCCACCGCATCCTGACGCCCCAGGATCTCCTGTTTATGGATCAACGGCTGCTCAATATAATTGCGGAGAAGTCTGGCCCCCATAGCCGTCTTGGTCTTATCCAGTACCCATAAAAGGGTTCCCCTTTTCTGTTTTTCACGCATAGTTTCTACCAGTTCCAGGTTTCTTCTGGTGGATGTATCGATAACCATATACTGACCGGTAGAATAAGGAGTAATTCCTGTAATATGCTCCAGAGTACTCTTCTGGGTCTCATACATATACTCCATAACAGCTCCTGCCGCAATAACACCTGTAGGATAATCGTCCAGGCCCAGGCCGCTTAAGGAACCTACTTTAAAATGTTCTTTTAAGACCTTTTTACAGGATTCGTCTGAAAAGAAATGACTGTCTAAAGCAGAGATCGCTACCTGATAGCGGTTCTTTAACTCCTCAAGGTCTACACCAGATACATAAAAAGCATTGTTGCAGATGATCTCAGATGGAGAAAATTTGTTGATCTCGTCAAATAATTCCCGGTCTGACTCCACCTCTGTTACCAGAAACTCACCGGTACTGATATCGGCTGTGGAAATACCATAACGGCTGTCCAGGTATACGATACCCATAAGATAGTTATTTTTGGTCTCATCCAAAGCCTGGGCGCTGGTAATGGTTCCCGGTGTTACCACACGGATCACCTCTCGTTTTACCAGTCCCTTTGCCAGCTTAGGATCTTCCATCTGCTCTGCAATAGCAACTTTATAGCCCTTTTGTACCAGACGGTAAAGATAAGAATCTACTGCATGAAAAGGTACGCCGCACATAGGCGCACGCTCTTTTAAGCCGCATTCTTTACCTGTCAGTGTGATCTCCAGTTCTTTAGATGCTTTCAGTGCGTCATCAAAGAACATTTCGTAAAAATCCCCCAGACGGTAAAATAATATACAGTCCGGGTACTCTTTTTTTGTCTCCATGTAATGCTGCATCATAGGAGACAGCTGTGAATAATCGATTTCCAATGGTGTTCCTCTCTTCTATGTGTATCTGCTGTTTCTGTCTGTTTTATCTGTCGTACTAGTTCAACCGTCCCATGTAATAAAAGCCCTTGCTTTCCTCTAAGTATACATCTACCAGCCTGCCAATGAGAGAGGCATCTCCAGGAAAATGTACAATGGTATTATTTGACATTCGTCCTGTTACCAGTTCTGGTGAATGGTCATTTACTTCCTCTACCAGAACAGTCTGGACTGTATGTACGTCTCTTCCGCAGACCTGGGCAGATATATCCTGGACTTCCTTTAACAGGCGGTCGAAACGGTTCTTTACCACGTCTTCCGGTACCTGGTTTTCCATAGCAGCTGCCGGTGTTCCGGTACGCTTGGAATAAATAAAGGTAAATGCGCTGTCAAAACGTACCTTTCTTACTACATCTAAGGTCTCTTCAAAATCTTCCTCTGTTTCTCCCGGGAAGCCCACAATAATATCGGTTGTCAGAGAGATATCCGGAATAGCTGTTTTGATCTTTTCAGCCAGTGCCAGATACTGCTCCTTTGTATACCGGCGGTTCATAGCTTTTAAGATACGGCTGCTGCCGGACTGTAACGGCAGATGGAGGTGGCGGCAGATTTTTTTTGACTTAGCCATTACCCCGATCAGTTCATCAGAAAGATCCTTTGGATGAGAAGTCATAAAACGGATGCGCTCCAGTCCTTCGATCTTTTCCACTTCTTCCAGAAGCTGGGCAAAATTTAATGGCTCATCCAGTCCTTTTCCATAGGAGTTTACATTCTGTCCTAAAAGCATTACTTCTACTACGCCGTCTTCTACCAGATTTTTGATCTCACCAATGATTTCGCCTGGTCTGCGGCTTCTTTCACGGCCACGCACATAGGGTACGATACAGTAGCTGCAGAAATTGTTGCAGCCAAACATGATATTTACACCTGATTTAAAGGAATACTTGCGTTCTACCGGCAGGTCTTCTACAATCTGGTCTGTATCTTTCCATACATCTACTACCATTTTATGCTTTGGCTTTTTGTCTTCCCGTCCCTGGGCTTCTAATTCCTCTAAACGTTCTTCCAGACAAAGGCTTACTAATTCTGCCAGCTTGAAAATATTATGGGTCCCAAAAATAAGATCAACAAAACGGTATGTCTTTTTGATCTTTTCTACTACTTCTTTTTCCTGCATCATACAGCCGCACAAAGCGATCATCATATGGGGATGCTTTTTCTTTCTGGCACCTAACTGCCCCAGTCTTCCATAAACACGCAGATTTGCATTTTCACGGACTGTACAGGTATTGTAAAGGACAAAATCCGCATCCTCTGTTTCTACTGCCTGATAGCCAATGGTCTCTAATATACCTAACAGCTTCTCAGAATCTCTGGCGTTCATCTGACATCCAAAGGTGTTGATACAGCAGGTAAGTGGTCTGCCAAGATTTTCTTCTAAAATATGTAGCTGCTCTTTTGCGTGAGCCATAAAGTACTGCTGACGCTGAGGCTCCTTTTCCGGTATTTCCGACATAAATGGGGTCTTGTTTTCCATGTAATTCTCCTTTATCTAAAACACGCAAGCAGGCCGGGCAGAAATATCACCCAGCCAGTTGTATTGAACTGTTTTTAATTTAATCAACTTTTCCTATCCTGTTAAATGGATAATAACAGAACAGCACTTTTGCCACGATCTTATTTTTGGCAACAAATTTATTATCCCAGAACCTTGCATCCAGGGAATTATTCCTGTTATCTCCCATCATAAAATAACAGCCTTCCGGCACTTCATATGGTCCATAAGAACCTTCCATTGGCTCCGGCAGATAAGGCTCATCTAAGGGTGTATCTGAGCCATTGATGTATACCTTTCCGTCTATTACCTCAACAGTTTCCCCCGGCAGACCGATGACTCTTTTTACATAGTATAGCTTCTCATTATCCGGATAACGGAAAATCACAATATCTCCTCTTTCCGGATCATCCTTTATATAAGACAACCTGGAACCGATCACACGGCTGTGGGACATAATGGTATTTTCCATGGAGCCGGTTGGAATGCGGCTGTTTGCAATAACAAAATTATTTAAAACAAAAGCGATCACCACCGCAGCAACAATGATCTGAAGCCAGCTTAAGATCTCTTTCCCAAGACTGGTCTCCTGTGGCTCTTCTTTCGGTTGTTTCAGGCTGCGGCCCTTCTTTTCTTCCTCTGACATGCTGATAGTTTCCTCTTCTTTCTTTTAATGTACTCCCAGGATCTTTTTATACCTGAAGCAAGACCCTGAGGGAACATTTACTATACCTAAATCTAACGGATCTGTCCATCACCATAGATAATATACTTGGTAGTGGTCAGTTCTTTTAAGCCCATAGGACCTCTGGCATGAAGCTTCTGTGTACTGATGCCGATCTCCGCTCCAAAACCAAATTCCTCTCCGTCTGTAAAACGGGTAGATGCATTTACATATACTGCAGCAGCATCTACTTCATCTAAGAACTTCTGGGCATTAAAATAATCAGATGTGATAATGGACTCAGAATGACCTGTATTGTACTTGTTAATATGTTCTATTGCTTCTTCTACCGAGTCTACAACCTTCAAGGATACGATATAATCCAGATATTCCGTACCCCAGTCTTCTTCTGCAGCAGGGGTGAATTCCGGCACCACTGCCATGGCTGCCTCGTCTGCCCTCACTTCTACATTTTTTTCTGACAGGCGCTTTTTAAGAAGCGGCAGGAACTGATCTGCTATCTTTCTGTGGACGACTAGGGACTCGCAGGCATTGCACACACCGATCCGCTGGGTCTTTGCATTATAGATAATATCTAATGCCATATTAAAATCAGCAGTTTCATCTACAAAGATATGGCAGTTTCCTGTTCCTGTCTCGATCACCGGAACAGTACTGTTTTCCACTACAGAACGGATGAGACCGGCACCTCCTCTTGGAATAAGCACATCCACATATCGGTTTAAACGCATCAGCTCTTTTGTGGTCTCTCTGCTGGTATCTTCGATCAGCTGCAGGGCATCTTCCGGAAGTCCTGCTCTTGTAAGACCTGTGCGAAGCCATTTTGTGATTGCTTTATTGGATTCAATGGCATCGCTGCCTCCTTTTAAGATCACTGCATTTCCTGATTTAAAGCAGAGGCCAAAAGCATCCGCTGTTACATTAGGGCGGGCCTCATAGATCATAGCAATGACTCCTAAAGGAACCCTTTTCTGGCCGATCTTTAAGCCATTTGGACGCAGCTTCATGGAGATCACCTCTCCTACCGGATCATCTAAGGCAGCTACTTTTAAAAGGCCATCTGCCATGGACTGGATCCGGCCCGGATTTAAAGCAAGGCGGTCTAACAGGCCCTTGCTCATGCCGCAGTTTTCTGCTTTTTCATAATCTGCCTGATTTGCAGCCAGGATTTCTTCCTCTCCCTCTAAAAGGGCTCTTGCAGCTTCTTCCAATCCTATATTTTTTTCTCTTGAACCTAAGTTATTTAATGTTCTGGAAACAGCTTTTGCTCGGCTTCCGATTTCTTCCAGTGTCATAACCATCTCTCCTTCTGGCTATATCTATACCTCTTTAATACCACCGTATTTCTTTCCCAGGTCTGTAATAGAGCCGTCCTTCTCTTTAATAGAAATATTATTTAAGTTGCTTCTTAAATTAGAACGGATAGCAGCCAGGTATTCTTTTCTTAAAGCTGCCTGCTCGGTTTTTTCCTCATCTGTAAGACCTACAGACTGGGATTTATGATAAAGTTCGTTGATCCTGTCGATTTTTGATGAATCCATACTATCACTCCTCGTATAATATTTTAATATTCATTATTCAGATAATGCATCAGATCAAAGTCCAGATTGGGATGGGCTAAAAACAAAGTCCCCTTTTCTTTTCCGCTCATAATGTCCATGATCACATCTATCTGATCACCGTTGGCGATCACCATATCAGCACCACTGTCTGTGGCAATACGGGCAGCTGCCAGCTTTGCTGACATTCCACCGGTCCCCACACTGCTTCCAGAAGTTTCTTTTCCCATATTCAGATATTTCTGGCTGATCTCAGGCACCAGACTGATAAATCTGGCATCTGGGTTGCTCCTTGGATCATCCGTATAAAGGCCGTCAATATCAGAAAGCAGGATCAGAAGATCTGCCCCGATAAGAGCTGCAACAATAGCAGAAAGGCGATCATTATCACCGAAGCTGTCTACATACGGGATCTCAGAAGTAGATACTGTATCATTTTCATTTACAATAGGGATCGCACCTAAACGCAGCAATTCATCAAAGGTGTTCTGTGCATTGTAACGGGAACTGTCATTGACCATGGTATCCTTGGTCAGAAGGACCTGGGCTGCTGTCTGGTTGTACTCGCTGCAAAGCTTCTGGTAGACCATCATCAGTCTTGCCTGTCCTACTGCTGCAAACGCCTGTTTTTCAGCTAAACTGTCAGGTCTTTTATGATGTCCGAAAGCCTGTCTGCCTGCTGCGATAGCACCGGAAGAAACAAGGACTACTTCTTTCCCTTCTCCCCTGAGATCGCTGAGCACACGGATCAGCTTCTCGATCTTCGTCAGGTTCAGCTCTCCTGTTTCAGGATGTGTCAGGGAAGAAGAACCGATCTTTATTATAATTCTCTTTTTATCTTTTAAACTGTTACGTTTTGTAGCTTCCATGAGTATCTTTTGCCAGCTCCCTTCTTAGTGAAGTTCACGTCCTGCCTGTCTGATCTGGCGCAGGACTGGACTTTTCCACTATCTTACACCAAATTCATTACTCCGTCAATTTGTATCTTCTTATAAGCTCTTCTGCCACTTTTAAACCATCCATGGCTGCAGAGGTGATGCCTCCTGCATATCCGGCGCCTTCACCACAAGGATATAAGCCCTTTACAGAGCTTTCTAAAGTTTCTCCTCTGGGGATACGTACCGGGGAAGATGTGCGGCTTTCCACACCTGCTAAAATAGCATCTGGACGGTCAAACCCTTTGATCTTTCTCCCAAAAGCCTCCATTCCTTCTACAAAAGCTTCCGAAAGCTCATCTGGGAGGATTTTTCTCAAGTTTGCAAACTGATATTCCCCACAAAATGCCGGCTGTACTTCGCCAAGCTTTTCCGTGATCTTTCCGTTTTTAAAATCCCCATAGAGCTGGACTGGTATTTTCCCTTTTCCTGCCTCATAGGCTTTTTCCTCAAGTTCTCTCTGGAAATGAATACCTGACAGCGGATGGACTCCTTCTCCTCTTTTTGTTTCACAGGAAAAATCCTCAGGGTTTACAGTAACTATCAATGCACTGTTGGCATTTTCTCCTGCTCTGTCATGATAACTCATTCCATTTACAGCCAGACGGTTCTTTTCAGAAGAAGCATTGACCACATAGCCGCCAGGACACATGCAGAAGGAATACACGCCTCTTCCACAGGAAGTCTGAGCTGTCAGTTTATAGCTTGCAGGGCCTAACTCTTTACATTCCGTCATCCCATACTGGCTTTCATTGATCATAGTCTGTGGATGCTGGATACGGAAACCTACAGCAAAAGGTTTTGCTTCCATGGAAACCTGCTTTTCATAAAGAATTTCAAAAGTATCTCTGGCACTGTGACCGATAGCTGCAACTGCCGCCTGTACCGGAATGCGTTCTGTACCATTTACAATAACTGCTGCCAGTTTTCCTTCTGTTATTTCAAAATCTGTCACCTGGCTTAAGAAGCGAACCTGACCGCCCAGATTTTCAATCTCTTGGCGGATAGATTTTACAATATGGCTTAACACATCTGTCCCAATATGGGGTTTGTTTGCATAGCAGATAGACGGATCTGCACCAAACTCTGTAAGAATGCGCAGCACTTCCCTGTTCCTGCCAAAGGTATCTTTTACAAGGGTATTCAGCTTTCCGTCTGAAAACGTACCTGCGCCACCTTCTCCAAACTGCACATTGGATGAAGGATTTAATTCTCCTGTTTTCCAGAATTTCGCTACCCGCTCTGTTCTGGTATCTACATCTTCTCCCCGTTCTAAAAGTATAGGACGGTATCCTTTTCTCGCAAGAGCAAGGCCACAGAACAATCCCGCAGGGCCCATTCCAATGACCACCGGTGGATATTTTAAAGGCGTATTTCCACATTCAGGAAGGACATATGGTTTTTCTTCGTGAACTGTGATATTCCTGTCTTTTCTCTTCTTTACAAGACGTTCCTCTTCTTTTTTTCCGCCATTTTTTAATGCAATATCCACGATATAGCTGTAATGGATCTCCGGCTTTTTTCTTGCATCTACAGACTGTTTTACCAGCTTAGTTTCTTTTATCAGCTCCGGCTGGATATGAAGCTCTTTCGCAGCCTTTAAAAGCAGGTCATTTTCGGTATGTCCTAAAGGCATTTTCAGCTGACTGATACGTATCATGTTCTTGCAGTCCTCCTGGTTTTCTGTGTATATTTCTTTTCTGGGTACTTTTTAACAGTTTTCTTTTCCATCTGTTTCGTGTTTACGTTCCTGTTTTTTTCTATATTCTTTTTTTCTATGTTCTTTTTTTCTACGCTTTTCTTCTCTATGTTTTTCTTCTCTACACTCTTTTTCCCAGTGTTCCTCTTTTCCGGATTTCTTTGCCCCAGCTGTTTTTTTTCCCACTTTTCCGGTTCTGTTTGCATTTCCTGCTTTCCGGCACTGCCCGCTGCACATCTTCCTGCGATCAAACCACTGGACCAGGCAAATTGAAGATTATAACCGCCGCAGATCCCATCTACATCCAGGATCTCACCAGCCATATACAATCCAGGACAAAGCCGGGACTCCATTGTAGTCTCATCTATTTCATTGGCATCCACACCACCGCAGCACACCTGGGCATTGGCAAAGGGATTAACAGACATGACAACTGCTTCATATTCTTTTAATTCTTTACAGATTTTTTCCAGTTGTTTTCCAGTTAATGAACCACAGGAAATATTCCCATCGATTCCCGCCAGTTTCAAAAGAACCTGGGCAAGTTTACGGTTCAGCATTCCGGTAAATAGTTCCGCTGCCGGCTTATAAGCCAGCAAAAGCGCTCTCTTCTTTAAAAGGCGGAAGCTTTCACTGTTATCCCAGCCTGGCATAAAGTCCACATAAACTCTTACTTTTTTCTTTTCATCTAACGCTCTTGCTGCATACCGGCTCACCTGAAAGACCGGAATGCCGGAAAGACCATAATCGGTGATCTGAAGCTCTCCTTTATCCTTTGCCAAAGTAATGCCATCTGCCTGTAAGCTTACTTCTGCCTCTGTGCGGATACCTGCCATCTGTTTGTACATATTTCCCTGACAGCGCAGCTGCACCAGGGCCGGAAGAGGTTTGATTATGGAATGTCCCAGCTGGCGGGCATATTCATAGCCACTGCCATCTGAACCAGTGGAAGGTGCTGCCTTTGAACCTGCTGCCAGGATCAGGGCATCTGTCTCCACCGTCCCCTGATCTGTATGTATAAAAAATCCTCCATTTTTCTTCTCGATTTTTTCTATATGACAGGAAAGGAGAATGCGGATCTTCAACCGCTCTATCTCTTCTCTGAGTACATCTAAAACAGAAGCAGCCTGATCGGAGTTAGGATAAATATAACCATTCCTGTCTTTTGGAACGATCCCCAGTTCCATAAAAAATTCCAGGGTCTCATTAACATTAACTTTCCTTATTACCTGCATAGGAAAATCCTTCCTGCCGCAGCGGTAGCAGTCTTCCTCCATTTTATAATTGGTAAGATTACATCTGCCGTTGCCTGTAGAAAGGATTTTTTTTCCCACCCGGTCCATATGTTCTATGACAGTTACTTCCGCTCCGTTCCTGGCTGCGCCAATGGCAGCCACCAGCCCCGAAGCACCTCCACCGATAATTCCTACTCTTTTCTTCATATTACTTAAACTCCTGTTTTAGCTTGTATACGACTCCAGATAATGGTATACGTCCATCATATCAGAAAACCAGATTCCCTCCATCAGGCGGACTCTCTCACTTTCCGGAAAATCTGTGACCGGAATATGGGTGTACAGACAGACGGTACTTTTATCACTGCAGAATACAAGAAGAAAGCCGGCCTCGGAAACCAGAAAATACTGTGACCTTGCGGTGATAATGCTTTCCTGGTTTGCGGCTGCCCTTCCTTCCATTTCATTTACACTTTCCGTTTCTATTACTGTATTTGGCACTGGTGCTTCCTCCCGCATCTGGTATCTGGCCGCCCCATAGATAATGAGAACAGACACCACTGCTGAAATACCAAATAAGCCCAGAGCAAATAAAAAATGTTTCATAGATACTGCCTCCTGTATCAGGCCTTATATTTCCTTTTGGCCTTTTCAAAGGTAGTATCTGCCAGAATGTCCTATTTTAAACCTGTCCTGGCACTGTTTATATATATAAATATAATGAGTACGAAACCATTTCTTAAATAAACGGATTACGAATATTTTACAACTCTGGTATCGTCACATCAGTCTTACTTTCTTTAAAATGCGGATCAGCCTGGTTCCCATAGGCATATCCCGCAGTTCTTCTTCATCAATTGCCTTTAGCCCTATTAAAAGCACTGCATACACAGCCGCTGCCACTGCCACTGTCGGAAATACCACAATAGCTCTTCCAGAACGCCCTCTTAAAAGAGCTGCCGGAAGGATAAAGACAAGGATTTTGTACACTCCCCATGCTACGGCTCCCATAACACAGGCACTGATAGCAGGAAGTACAAAGGTCTTTTTATACTCCTGACTGTATCTTGCATATCTTGCGATCGTTCTGGCATTTAAAATGCACATTACAAAGGCGAATACAATATTGGCAAATACAACTCCATAAATACCCATATGGAATATCATAAGAAATACCCATAATACCGCCACATGGATCACCAGAGAAACAGCCGCATGGCGGACCGGCACTTCCATATGGTTCAGCCCCTGAAGCACTGCATTGGTCACTGTAGACAGTGAGAAAAATACAACTGCAAGGGAACCTGCCATAGTCAGTCTGATCAAAAGGCTGTTGTCTTCGCTGATAAACAGCAGATTGCACACCGGATCAGCCAGGACTGCGATCCCCACTGCTGCCGGGATAGAGATCAGCATAGAGAAACGTACAGCTGCCGCGATCCTTTTTAAAGTCTGCTTTCTGTCTCCTGCTGATACCGCTCTTGTAAGAGACGGGATCAAAGAAGATGAAAGTGCATTGGAAACAGCTACAGGAATGTTAAATAACAGCTGATACTGTCCCAACGCGCCCCAGAATACAGCAATCTCTTCGCCGCTATACCCCAGCTTGTCCATTCCCTGTCCAAACAAGAAGTTATCCACTACATTAGAGCAGTTATATATACCGCTGCTGACCACGATCGGAAGGACTGTAATAGTCAGTGCATAGATCAGTTTTCCATATCGCGTCCGCTTTCTTCTTGCTATTTTTGCAGCTTCCGGTGACAGATCCTCAACTGCAATGCGCTGTTTTAAAACAGAACGTCCGCTTTTAGCTGTCAGGAAGATAAAAAAGATAAACGCAGCCAGTGCACCGGCACCTGTACCAATGGTACCACCTGCCGCACCTAAGGCATAGGAATAATTCTTTGCCCCCTGTGCCGCATTCATCCCTTCACCTACGCCAAACAAAATACCTGCTGCCACCACACTGACAATGGCATTTATGACCTGCTCTAAAATCTGAGAGATTGCTGTAGGTATCATGGTTCCTGTACCCTGAAAATATCCCCTTAAAACTCCCAGATATGCCATGATCCAAATAGTAGGCGCCAGCGTTTTTAAAGCATAACTGGAATATGGTGTTTTGATCAATCCTGCAAAAAAATCAGAACCAAACCACAGCACAATCGCTGCCAGTCCACCGGTAACAGTTGCATAGAGAAGACCTGTCTTTAAAATACGGCGGCAATTCTCATATTCTCCTTTTGCAAGTCTTGCAGATATCATCTTTGAAATAGCCACTGGCATACTGTAGGAGGAAAGGATCAGCAAAATGTTGTATACATTATACGCAGATGTATAATATCCATTCCCCTGTTTCCCGATAATGTCATTTAAAGGCATACGGTAAAGCATACCGATAATACGCACCAGGATGCCGGCCATTGCCAGAATACTGCCCTGTATTACAAAATTTGCTGCCTTATTTTTCTTTTTTCCCTGTACTGCTTTCATTTATCTTCTACTGTGCTCCACGTTTTTAATTAATTTCAGTCTGCCCAAAGTCTTTGGTCGGAATGATGCACACCCATGTTTTTCCCTGATTTAATACAATTTCATTGTGCTCCTGGTCATAATAATGGGTCACACCAAACTCCCCGTCTTTTTCCCAGCTGATGGGGATTGCTTTCCCATCAGTGAGATAATACCCGTATTCACCGGTATGTACATTGATATTCAGATACTGGGTAGTGGCATAAAAACCGCTCTGGCAATACTGGAAGATCACATTTTTCACCGCAACAGGACCTTCACTTCCCTGATGTACGTCTCCATACTGGTATCTGTGATATAAACCATCACTGCTTTCATATACAAATTCCGGTTTGTTCATAATGTAACCTGGTTTTGCATGAACAGCATCCATAACTCCCGGCTTTCCCTCTAAAGAAATTTCTACGCCATCTCTGGCAAAAAGATAATGTCCCTTATATGAATCATCATACTCCGTGGTATAGCCCAGTGTATTAATGGATTTTTTCAAACGGTCTCCACTTGTATAGGCATTATGCGGGGAACGTTTATCCTTGCTCCTGTAATAAGCAGTTCCTCCTATGGCATCCAGGCCATTGATATTGTCTACATTCTTAAGATAGGGCTTTGCAAAGGTGCTTTGGCCATAATGGGCATAGATCGCATCAAATTCTCTTGCAAAATAAGTATAATACGTACGGCAGCTTCTCACAGAGCCAATACGGTCCAGATCATCATAATCCTCGATCACTGCCATGTACCGGTTCATGTTTGCTTCCACCGGTGCCTCATAAACTACACCTGCCCGGTTAATACCATACTGGGGTCTTGCCTCTTTGTCATTACTCATCATAATGGCGATGGGACGACGGTCCGCCTGTTCTGCCGGCACCATCTGTCCTGTGAGAAAACTGCGGATCATTCCATCTTTTTCTTCTCTTTCTTCTGGAAGGATATATTCAGGTAATTCTTTCGCATCTTCCTTTTTTTCCTCATCCGACTGGATCAGGATCTTGGGAGCAGAAGCAGCTGCCTGGGTGGTTGTTTCCTGTATTGTTGGAACCTGGGTCTGGACAGCTTCTTCTGACGCCTTTTTTCCGCATCCTGCGCACAATGCTGCTATGCACAACAAACTGCCCAACATAATCTTCCTGCATACTATTTTTTTACTTCTGCTCCCTTTTCTCATCTGGTGTACCCCCTTGTGTCCAGTATCTGTCTCTGACGGTCTTCCATAACCAGCCGCTCTTCATCTACCATATGGTCATATCCACATAAATGAAGCATACTGTGAGCTACTAAAAATGCTAATTCCCTTGTCTGGGAATGACCGTACTTTTCAGCCTGTTCCTCTACCTTATCTACAGAGATCACAATGTCCCCCAACATCAGTTCTCCTGTTTCCGGGTTAAAATAATCTTCCACTGCATCTTCCACATGGTCGAAATCAGAAGGTTTCTCATAATCTACCATTGGGAAGGACAGGACATCCGTAGGTGCATCGATCTGGCGGTGTTCTTTATTGATGGCCTGAATAGCATCATTGTCCGTCAGGATCACATTCACCTCTGCCTCATAAGGGCATTTTTCAAAATCAAGGGATGCCTCTACGATCTCCTTTATGATCTTCTCATAGGGAAGATCCAGTTTTTTCTCTGCTTCATACTCAATAGAAACTGTCATTACCGATTATTCCCCTTTCGTGTATTTTTCACTGCCGGAGCTTTTCTTTCCCCTCTGGCGGTCTTTGACGCTGCTTTTTTCTCATAATCATCGTATGCCTTGACGATCTTCTGCACCAGAGGATGACGGACCACGTCAGAACTGGTCAGATAGCAGAAGCCAATATCATCAATGTTTTTAAGAACCTTTAAGGCTGTATCAAGACCTGAGGTAGCACCGGAAGGAAGGTCCTTCTGGGTCTGGTCTCCGGTGATGATCACCTTGGAGCCAAAACCGATCCTTGTTAAGAACATCTTCATCTGGGCTGGTGTGGTATTCTGTGCCTCGTCCAGAATAATATACGCATTATCCAGAGTACGTCCTCGCATATACGCAAGGGGTGCTACTTCAATGAGTCCCTTTTCTGAATTATGCTGATAGCTTTCTGCCCCCATGATCTGATATAAAGCATCATATAATGGCCGCAGATAAGGGTCGATCTTGCTTTGTAGATCACCTGGAAGGAAGCCTAACTTCTCCCCTGCTTCTATAGCCGGTCTTGTAAGGATGATCCGCCCTACTTCCCCGTTTTTAAATGCCTGAATGGCCATAGCCATAGCAAGATAAGTCTTACCTGTACCAGCCGGGCCAATACCAAATACGATCATCTTCTTGCGGATCGAGTCCACGTAATGTTTCTGGCCTAAGGTCTTTGGCTTCACCGGTTTTCCCATAATAGTACGGCAGATAATGTCCTTGTCTATTTCTAAGATCTGATCATCATTTTCCGTAAAGGAAAGGGACAATGCATAGTCCACATTTTGTTCCGTAATGGTATTGCCCCGAATAGAAAGCTGTATCAGATTATTAAATACGCTTTTCGCCTGACCAATGGTTTTTTCCGGGCCGATCAGCTTGATCTCGCCGTCTCTGGCGATCATAGTCACATGAAGAGTCCGTTCTATTTTCTTTAAATATGCATCAAACTGCCCGCAGACATTTCTTTCATGTTCTGCCGGGATGTCGATCATGGTTTCAATCACACTCATCCGTCTGTTTAATCTCCTTGGGTCTTTCCTGCAGCGCCTGTACAGTACAGTTATTTACGAAACAATGTACTAGTGTGCTGCAGATATGCTGCTTTCGGAAACAGGCGCCCTGACCGCTGCCGGCTCTATAACCGTCAGCTTCCCGCTGATCCTGTAACCAGCTATATTCTTTTCTATTTTATCATTATTTTCAAGAATTTGTACCCCTTTTTCCTTTAATTTTTCAACAAATTGGCGATTTGTTTCTGAAGCTGTCTGTTCCAGTTCTGCTTCTGTATAGCCTTTCTCATAAACCGTCATATATTCCCCTGTTATCTTTCCCACAAAAAGAGGCAGATAAAAGCTGGAAAACAGTCTGCACTGGATCATATCTACAGTATAATCCCAGTTTTCTTTATTTTCACTTTTCCCTGACCGGGGCATAAGAAATGAAAATGAAAAAGGACCTATGATCAGGCGCAGACCGTACCGTTTCTTTCCAGCAGGATAACGTACTTTCCGTATCAATGGCATTTCTTTTACATATGTTTTTCCTGTTTCTGCCAGAATCTCCCCCTGGGACTGTACATAAAAAGCAGATACCTCTTTCTCATCATCACCGATCACAGGTACCCGGCCGCTGACAAGGATCTGTCCCGGCTCTATTTTTTCTCCTTTCTTCACCTTAGGTACTCCCTGGCGCACCATAATATAAGTAATGGTTCCTGACACATTTGATACCAGGTCGCAAGCCTCTTCTTCCACAGCTGTTTTATCCTGTATGATCTTATTTTCCTTGATCTGGATCACCAGTCTTGTTCCTGATACTCTGGCAGATACCCAGGTAATCTGCGGAAAAGCTTCCCTCATTCCAGCTTCTAACGCTTCACAATCCACATTTTTCTTTTTCATGCCATATTTAATATTCTGCATATCCAGATAACGTACCAGTGTATCTGCAGAATAATGATAATTTCCCTGAAAATGGATATCCCATAGAAAAAGAGACATGATATACAAAAGAAGAAAAAAACTGAAAAATCCCGCAGCTGCATACCACCGTTTTTGATTCCTGCGAAGAAAAAAAGGCAGTCCCCTTCGCTCACAGATGCGCAGTCTGACACCAGCTCCCCTGACACAGTCTTTCAGACGGAACACATCTTTTAGAAAAAGACAACACTGGTATTGCCCTTTATCCAGGCACACCAGTTCCCATATGAATACCCCGTTTATCCTGCACCTTTCCAGAAAATATTCCGGACTGATGCTTTTTATATGTATTCTTACATAGCCCTTAAACAAGCGAAACAGCCACCATAGCATCCTTACACCGCCTTTTTTAACAACATAAAAATTCCACTGACTGTATTTGACCTGTTATTTTCAGGACATCCTGTGTATAAGTCTCTATTTCCAGATGCAGTCCCTTAAACACCACCACACAGTCTGCTGCTTTTATCTTTATATACAGATCCGTGTAAATAAGAAGGCTCCTGAAATTTTCCACTACTGTCTCATAAGGGCCTGTAAAATGAAGCAGGATATCTCCCATCATCACATCCCTTGGAAGACCAAGAGCTTCCACTACAGCCCTTTTTCTATCCTCTCTCATACCACTTCTCCCAGAGCCCTTTCTTTTCATCATTATATGACAGTACTGCCCACAGAATACATGTTCTTCCGGAATCTTTCTGCACCTATTTTTCGATCCAGGAATATCTTATAGGGAAAGTATTTCTCTGTGAGGTTTTTATGAATTCCAAGTTGAATCCTGCTTCTGAAACCATTTCCATGGTAAAAGCAGCTCAGACAAACGAAGAAGATATTCCGGTAGCCCCACTGCCAAATCCTGGAGAAGGCGGACCTGTATATGATGATTCCATGGATAACAACTCCGGTGGAAACGGTTCTTTTGGTGATGACCTTAGTTCCATTCCTGTCATTCCTCTGCCAAATCCTGGAGAAGGCGGACCTGTATACAATGGACCTGATCACAACCGTCCATCTGGTGGTATGTGGCAGCCGGGGTATTCTCATGTTCCTGTATACCGTCCTGTTTTCCCGTCTAACGGCTCTATTACCATTTTTCCAGGCATCGGCTTTCCATGTTATAACTGCACCACTTCCTCCAGCCTGGGGCGGGTACGCATTTTAAATGCTTCCTCCGGTTATCCGCCATTTAATGTATCTTTAGGAAACTGGCGTATAGGAGAACAACTGGATAACGGTGATATCACAAGCTACGTACAGGCTTCTTCCGGTTTCCAGACTGTTACTGTATCCGGTACTAACGGCTATATTTATATCCAGAAAATGATCACCATCCGTTCCGGTTCTGCATCAACAGTAGCTATCATCAATACCAGTACAGGACTTGATCTGTTAGAAATATCTGATCTTTCCTGCAATGGACCGTCCGGCACCACCTGCATCAGGGCCTGCAACCTTTCCCCGGACCTTGGACCTTTTGACGTAGCTTTAGAAAACCGGGGCAATTCCTACCGCACCTTCACTAATGTCCGTTTCCAGGAAGTGACCCCATTCTCCAGCTTTGCAGCAGGCTGGTATTCAATCTACGTATTCCGCACCAATGCGTTTAATAACAGCAATGCCATTGCTGCAGCTTCTGCCTCTCTTAAAGCAGGGAAATCTTACACCCTTTATATGTTTAACGATCCTTCCAGTACTGGTGGACTGCGGACACTGATCTTATCAAATTAATAAAATGATGTAAGTGTCAAAAGTATAAATTGCGTTTGTGCTCGCACAAATAAGCAATTTATACTTATTGACACGCCGATTGTTTATTCATCTCCGGCTCAGTTCTGCAATGGCAGAAATGCCTGTGTCTTATCTTGCACCGTTCCAAAACCTTTTAAAAAATCAAGTTCCCCCTGCCATTCCAATGCTGCAGCTATGGTGATTCCATCTCCTGCCTGCTTGCCCACCAGTAATCTTCCCCCTTGTGCGCAAGCTGCCCGTTCACATACATTTCCTACCCCAATCTGTCTCTTTACAAAGGCAGATTCTTTAAAATCACCTGGAACCTGGTTTAACTGCTCTGGTGTATAAAAACGCTGCTCGCAATACGGTTCCATACAAAATACCTGTTTTAATCCTAATACTGCAGGTTCATCCTGTTTTACATCTACAGAAGCAATGGCTTTTACTGCCAGAGGATCGATCTTATGTACCTTTAAGAAAGCACAGACTTTTTCTTTCATATATTCCGGATCTGTTTCTCTGCGGCATCCTACGCCAAGAATTACCGCCTTTGGGACAAGACGCAGGCTATCTGGCATAAGTTCAGTGTTTACCGTGATCTGGATATTTTTTTCCAGGTGTTTTCCCAATATAAAACCTTCCGGCAGTGTTTTTAAAGGCAGGTCACTGAAAACGCCAATGTGTTTTCCTTCCAACACTGCTGCCGATATGTTTTTCGCTTCTTTGCGGTCTGTGATCACCATATGATAAACTGACGCAAACAGATCCACTGCAAATTTTCCATTTACATCCGTTGCCGTAGTGATCACTGGTGTTGATCTCAGCCACTCTGCTATGCGCCTTGCCAGTCCGTTTGCTCCCCCTACATGTCCTGATAGCAAAGGGATCACAAACTGCGCTCCTTCATCCACTGAGACTACCGGCGGATCCGTCATTTTATCCCTTACCCAGGGAGCGATGGCCCGTACTGCAATGCCTGCTGCGCTGACAAAGATCATTCCCCGTTTTTCTGCAAACATCCGGCCTGTCCACTGGGAAAGTGGCTCTTCTCCCGGTTCTTTCATTCCTTCTTTTTTCCATTCTTCTCTTAAAAAACGTCCCGGAACTACTGCCTCGCATTCTCCTCCGGCTTCTCTTAACTTATGAAAAAGGCGTCTGCATACCCAGGCGCCCCGTTCTGTAAAACAGATCACTGCATATTTCATCCTGCTACCTGTACTTTCTAAAATCGGTCAGTTGATCTTTTGTATTCTAAAAACATTCGTGATCCTCTCATTTTTCTTCAAAAAATGGCTTCTTACTCATGTTTTTGGCGGATCCCAAGTTCAAAATCCTACTGCAAGCAAGCCCTCGTCGGATTTCAGATCTTTTGGTCCTGGTGTCATCAGTATACTGGATTTTCAGCTTTCTTTCAATGCTTCCTCTTTTAATTGTCTCTTCCGTCCTGTGATCATACCGCCAATACGGCCACTTTCCTTGGAAGTAAGGCTTTTCCAGCCCTTTTGCAACACTTTCTCATCCAATCCCAGTTCCTGGGCAATCTCAAATTTCAACTGTTCGTCTGGTGTCATATTGTGAACATCAAATTCTTTTTTCTTTTTTGATTTCCCCATAAATCTATGCTCCTTATATAATGATGTATTTTTCATCGGTCTGTTATAAGAAGTATGTCCTTTTTGGAAAGAAATCATTCAATAACATACAAAGCCTGCAGCTGGCAGCTTTTTCCAAATGTATAACAAAAAAAGAGCAGTCCCACAGGGAACCACTCTTTCATCACGTCATACACATGGAGAACGCGTCACTGACGCGTTCCCTGATCTGCATTCAGTTATTACTTTGCGTAAGAATCAATGTCTACATCTGCAACATCCTCATTCTGTGGAGCTGCCTGAAGAGCCTTTACACTTAAGCTGATCTTGTGATCATCTTCATTGAAATCTACAACCTTAGCCTCGATCTCCTGGCCGATCTTTAATACATCAGCTGGTTTCTCGATATGCTCTCTGGAAATCTGGGATACATGAAGCAGTGCGTCAACACCTGGCTCTAACTCTACGAAAGCGCCAAAGTCAGTCATACGAGCAACACGTCCGGTCACTACGCTGCCTGCTGCATACTTCTCAGCTGCATGTGCCCAAGGATTAGCCTCTGGGAACTTTAAGCTTAATGCGATCTTCTCGCCCTGGATATCTTTGATCAGAACAGTTACTTTATCACCGGACTTGAATACCTTCTTAGGATTCTCAACGCGGCCCCAGCTCATCTCTGAGATATGAAGCAGACCATCAGCTCCGCCTAAGTCAATGAATGCACCGAAGTCTGTTACATTCTTAACAGTTCCTTCTACCTTATCACCAACCTGGATCTTGGAGAACAGCTCTTCTTTCAGTTTAGCCTTTTCAGCAACTAAAAGCTGCTTTCTGTCACCAATGATTCTTCTTCTC
>ERZ791810.913-NODE-913-length-24186-cov-11.300278_pt1 | contig 24186 bp, 22 predicted proteins | sample MGYA00510304_ERZ791810 | MGnify/ENA primary metagenome ERZ791810 (study PRJEB30046, sample SAMN00791967) | human gut metagenome | study: EMG produced TPA metagenomics assembly of the A metagenome-wide association study of gut microbiota in type 2... | reverse complement strand
GCTTTGTTTGAAATAGATCACACATTCCCGTCCCACAAGCTGATCGGTCTGCTCGGTGTGGTTCACTTGTTGCAGTTGATAGGCTTTTTTATAAAGGAACCACACAGCAAGAACAAAGAAAAGTCCCACCAGAATACCGATGACGTAACTTTGGATTTCCGTGTTTCCCGCCAAATACATGTACCATCCGAATCCGATTCCGAAATGGGTAAGTCCTTTAAAAGAAACTACGCTGCTAATGTCAGCATCCACGTCTACATCTGCATCTATGTCTCCGAAAAAGATGGATAGAATAAATTGGATTACAAATATTCCTGTTGTAACGAGAGCGATGATAAGGAAAATGGTATGGCTCATAGTGTAATTCTGTGTTAATATAAAGTCTTTCGTTTTATAATACTCCAAATATACAGGTTTATAAGAGATAAACAAAGATTATCGATTAAAAAATAAATAATTTCTATTCAGGGGATTATGTTGGTCTTCCTGTTCTATCGAAGAAAAAATCCCCAACCACTCAGCACTACTTTCACAAGCCGTATCTGAGTGAGTTGAGGAACACAAACAAAACAAACAATAATTTATATAGTTTTTACACTATATTATATTAGGACGCTACCTATTTATCTACAATTTCTTATTCTGCAGGGCAATCAAGTACAAGCATTGAATCCTCACACAATGTGATGGAGCATTTCTCCAGAATGTCGATACTGATTTCTATTTTGAACCGACCGTAGGCGTCTTGAATTTTGTGCTTGAAGTCAGCAAAGCCTTTCAAAAATTTCTCTATCCGGTTGGCAGACCGTTCATAGGCATACCAACGTCCATTCTCTTCGAACAGATAAGCTTGACGCGTATCTGATGCTTCTAGTTGCAAGATGTCTTTTGGTTCCATAATGTTTAGTTTTTATATTAATAATTATTGTCAACGGTATTTCCGTTTAAATCTGTTTCTATGATATTCCCGTTCGCGTCTACATCAACATCGCGAACACAGCGCAATGATACATCGTATGTTTTTTTATACGTATCTAAAAATAATATACCACTATTGTAGCCGAAATGTCTGTCCCGAGCATATTTCCACTCCGTTCTGCTGTATGCTCTATAGCCGGCGGGAGAAATGACAAATCCTTCTTTCTGAGTGTACATAACCAAGAACTCTCTTTGATTGGGCGTTCTCCATTTTCCTAGGTCACTCTGGTCCGGTTTTTCAGAGTAACTGCTACACCTACTACGATGAAGATTATCTATATTTACAAAGTCTGCCCAGATTCCGCTTCCTCTTTTGGTATTATGAAACTTTTCAGCCATTTGGAATGTAGAGTACGGTCTGTTTGTACTGCTGAAGTTGTCATGCAATCCCAGTTCTCCGTAATCCAGTTTACCGCGTATATTTTTCTCATCGAGATATGCCATGCTGAATACACGTGTTGTTGCATTATATTCAAAAGAGTTGCCAACTACTACATCTATATCAGTTGCATTCTTGTCATTCATATCCAGATTCAAATTGCGGACGCATCTTAGTTGTTGGGGACTTCCTGTATTTCTCCCACCGAAAGAAGCTCCTTCCTCCGACCATAGTTTTGCACCGTTACTTAATAGGTAGTGATATGTTACATCTCCTGATACGATCTCCTCAGTATCAGGGTGTGCATCTGCATCAAATAGGGGAGTCACCAAACTTTCAGCGCCCAGATACATTCCTACCAACTGGTCTCTGGTAGGGAGATACCATTTGAGTTCTTCCGGGTCAATTTTGCCGTTATGATTTTCATCCCTGTTTCTTGACAGACAAGCTGACCAACCACTTCTTGTTTTTAAATTGAAAGTGTAAGCTTCCTGATTTGCTGAAGTCATATTCGCATGTTTGCTCCAGTCTTCATTACCGGCTAATTTTATATATCCATACATGATGTGGAAACCGTTAGAGGGGTTGATATCCATACCGGGTGTGTCCTCATTCTCTAGCGGCACTCCGGTTTCGTTCACATGCTCCATACCCAATGCGTTTTGTCCCGCATTGAAGTTTTTAGTACTATAATACGTTTGAATAGATCTTTGAGTAATCATATATTGGGCATCTGCATAGCTGCTCTCCTGGTCTGTACTGTATTTAGGGGTAAACAGTAATATGACATCTCTATTTTCTTTGTTTACAAAGTATTTCCAGTAGGGTTCTTCCCATTTTTCTCCTGTTGGCGACTTGTCATAATAGTATTCGTCCACGAAAACTGTGTAATAGAGCGTTTCATTTTCATTACTTTCGGATTGCTTTGCAATATCTGTCGACAAGCCGAATAAATCTATCAACCCCTCTCCATTTTCCGGATATTCGGCTAATGTGGATTCATCGGTGGTGTATGCAAATCTAATCCATTTGTAATCTCCTCTTGCACGTTGGTTGTCATTAGCATTATTATCAATCGAGCCAAATGGCGTCTTTACTGTAAAGCTTAATTTTTGAGCATTTTCTTTGGTAAAACCGATGTTGAAGCAATTATAATGCGCATCTAGAGTGTACACTTTGGTCTTAGCATCCACTACATCTCCTTCCACACCCGGGCGTTCTTCATCACCCCTTTCAACTTCTACACGAATATTGTCCGTATCGTTTATCGTTACGTTATAGGTGTATTTTTTATTTCGCTCACTTTTGAAGTCTGCAAAGTTGTTATTCACTCCTCCCAAATGAATCGTATAAGTGACATTAGCAATCTTTTTCCCCGTAGATAATTCTTTACCAATACTGCTAATCAATTCCATATTGGCTTTTATCTCTACAAAAGTGGCATGCGGTTCTATATATTTGTATTCACCGGTATTCAGTCCTTCCTCATCTTTAACTTCCGCTTCTCTTTCCGCGTAGCTGCTTATAGAAACACCTTCATACTTTCGCGCATTCTTTCTGTTTTCGAGCATATAGAAATCAAAGGAACACGATTTATCATCTATTGTCGTTTTATGTTCCATAATGGACGTGGAATAGTCTTTCTTATCCCCTTTTACCGCATCTTCTTCATTTGCCAGTAAATAGGATCTGACAGGGACGTTATATACTTTCCAGCCGGTCAACTCGAAAGAAGTTACTTTAGAATCCGCTCCTCCCCAAGAAATATTGAACGTGATGTGTGAATCCAGACGTTCGAGCAATATTATCCCGTTCAGCGCGCCACCTTTCTCCGGGATGACACATCTGCCATCCTCAACGCCTTCCTCACCTGAATTATATGAGCCGCACATAACCAGCGCAGCTTGTGTACGGTCTATTTGCGCTGCATCTGTTTTTGAATTTAATGTGGCTGTGACTTGTTTGAAATCATCCAATGTATTCACTTTGTCTAATTTCCTTTTCAGGTTTCCGTCTCCGCTCAACTGGTTGGTATTCGTATTGGCAGCCGCGAAAATATAACTTACTCCGCTGGTGGTTTTGATCTCCTTAAGGGTTCCGATGCTCGGGCTGTTCTGATCTCCATTACTGATGGCTAATTCATCAGAGCTATAAAAGCGGGTACCTTCTTTTCGCTCCCCTCTGGCATCGAATATAAGTAAATATAAGTCGTTAATCTGATATTCTTCTTCATCACGCAAACCGCGGGTGGTTACCTTTTTCATCTCCGGCACTGATAAGTTGAAACTTACTTTTACCGGTATGCCTTCTTTCACATCAGTGCTTTTAATGATTTCATCCTCTTGACAGGCAAAGAACAGGATGCTCATTAAAACAAGTGCGAATACTTGTCCGGTGTATATTGATAGGTTATATTGCTTTTTCATATTCATTTCTCCTTTAATTAAAAGCCGGTACATCTATAATGACATTTTCCCATTGTTTTACCTCATAGTTTAATGAAGCTGTGACATTATCCACACTGGTGATGTTGAACACATACAGATGGTTGCGGAGTACATCATAAGGATTTCCGTTGGTACTGAATTGTACAGTATATGTTTTCTCTACTTCTCTCACTTTGGCATTGATGGTCAGATAGACTTTTTTACTCTCATCCGTTATACCTATATTTTTATGTTCCGGGATATAAAATTTGTTTTCAAATCGATTACCTTCCTCTCTGCTCAATAGACCGGAAGTCAGATATTCGGTGTCTCCTGCAATTGTCGAATTGTCGGGAATTGACGGACTTTGATTGGCTATCCGGGTGCAATATCCTTTTGTGTTATAGTGGTGCAACCGGATTTCGGTGATTTCGAAATTCTCTAATCCGGCTCCGTCGGCTACGGTCACATTCACTTTGGCGATAGCGCGTACCAATTCCAATGTCCCGAAATTGTTCTCTCCGGTTTTTATTTTCGTAATAGTCCCCATCCCCCACATCGGAATGTTTGTTGACCAATCCTGATTTTTGTTGAAGTCGAAAGAAAGTTGCTTATAAAAATCAGCTCTTTTTTGCCCTTTATTAATTTTTAAGTTATTGACTCCTCTATTCTCGGCATTTACAATTACTACAAATTCCATAGGTTTGGTAGCATCATAAGTTTCCGATAACTTCCCGTTTATATTCCGTCTTATATCTCCGTCCTTGCCATCGATCAGAAAATACTGGATTTCTTCTACGAGCTTGTAATCTTGGAATGTATATACATGTATGTTGTCTATCGTCCGTTCGCCTTTCAGTCCGTCATCCTCACTTGCTCTTGTAGAGGGATCTGTGGGAAGGGTGAATACGAAGTTTATTTGTGCATCTTTTACCAAAATCGGTTCTTTAGTATCCGGAAAGTCATCCATGCCTCCGTCTGTACTACACGAAACTGCCATCATGCAGAGGATAGTCAACAAATAATATGTCAGATTAGAGTATTTCATCTTTTTTCTTTTCGTTCCGGTTACAGTTCAATATCATTAAGTTGGATAATCCAATCGTTTACGTCAATTACGGTTTTAATCAGTGCAAGTTTCTCATCTACGAAAATAATCATGCTGTAATTATCTTCGCGATCCAGATATTCTTGGAGGGTATAATTCCGGTCTTTATACTTCTCTAGTTGGAGCAGCTCCAAATATTTCACTAAGTTGGGACTGTGAAACAAGGTCTCGTTTGTTGCGGAGTTGGTGATGGTCAACTGTGGTTTTTTGTTTTCCATCAGTCTCGCTACACTTATCTCGCTGACAACGGCATTGTATTCTTCATCCTGTTCGTACCCTGCACTGAAAGCTCTTGTTTTGATAACTTCCGATTCGACAACAAATGGTTTGTAAGTTAATAAATTGTCTTCCAACAGCGAGTTATCGTAATTCATATATCCGTTATCATCATAAATACTGCATTTGAATGTCTCTTTTGTCAGTGCTCTTGTGACCGGACCAACTGACTGGTTGACTTGTGCTACGACTATACGGATGTTATTGGTATTTTTCACTAAAGACACAACGCTGATCTGCTCCCTACCGTTTCGGGTAGTAGGAGCATTTCTTACTTCACCATGCCAGAGTGAGTGTAGTTCTTGTTCTACTACATAATTCCCTTTTTCTTCTTCCAATGCAGAGCGCGTCACTGCTCTGCGCAAAGTTTTTACTTTCAACTCTTCTATCTGTGATTGCTGTGGGTATAATAAAGGTACTGCAAATGATTCATCATTGAGTCCTGCCCATGCAATGAGATGATATTTTGATGGATCAATGTCCACTTTCATAGAATAATTTCTCTCTCCTAATAATTCTCCTTGATCTGTTTTCTGATAAACAAGATTCTCATTCTCATCAAAAGCATAAAGTGTGACTGTTCTGACTTGTTGGGCGAAAACGTCTACTTCCTCCATATTGTAGTCATATTTGAACTTTACACAGTATTCGATGCTACAATCTCCATCATTGTAATCTAATATAGAGTCACAAGATGTAATTGTACCAGCCAATAGTGTGAGCAACAGTATCTTGTTGACCTTTTCATGTATGGTTGTTAGTATTTGTCTCATTATTCTCACTTTTTATGCTTTTAGAAAGTAATGTTTTGTTTGAATGTGATGCCTTTTGTCTTTGGGTAAGGAGAAAATCGGAAGAGGGAAATCATCTCCCGATTTTCTAGCTTACTTTGTTAGCTATTGATTAAAGATCAATATTATTCTTCTGTATAGTCCAAGGTTGGATATTTGCCGTGATTGTTAATTTTGTTTCAGAATCAGGAGTCGGAGGAGTACTTGTCGGCCATCCTAAGTCTTTAACATTCTTAACTGCAAGCTGATACCAGTTGTTTCGGATAATTGAACAATCTTTACCTTCGTGCTTGATAGCTGCTTCGTAATAGCATAAACCATCCTCGTATTTGATAATGCCATTGGCAGCTAGGTATTCAGCATCTCCTTCAGTGGCGTTCAAGTTATTGTAATCAGCTTTCATATCTGCCCAGCTTTTGTAGATTGTTTTTTCATCTTTTACATAAACTCCATTCTCATATATTGGATTCACTTTCACGTAAAATGTTTCAGCTTTTTCTAATGTCGGATTGTCTTCTGCTCCGGTAGCGTAGTATACTTGTGCCTGATAATGTACATTGGTAGCTTTTGCTTTTGTATCATCAGTCCAATCTCCACCAACTTTATTTTCTAAACAGTAAGTAATTCCGTCAGTGATCCATCTATAGTCTGTTTTGTAGATCTGCAGGTATGGAGTTTCCCCTGTCCAGCTTGTCTCATTGGCCAATACGTATGAGTCCTTTACTAAATTAGAATAGGAATGACCTATAAATTTTACAACTAACCAGTTTCCATCTCCTTTTATGGTATATGTTGGCTTGGATACTGTAAAAGCCTCTGTTGCTTTAGTTTGTTCATCCAACTTAGCACTAACACGGTCTACATTAATCGTTTCTTGATTATCGTCTTGACCTGCTTTAATAGTGATATTCCCTTTAGAACCACTCATTAAGAATTTGTTATCTTCGGCAATACTTGAAGCTAAGTAGTCCAATCCTGTTCCCGGTAAAACTTGTGTTCCGACCAGCAGATCTTTAAAATCAGCAGCAGTACTTGCAGTATTTATTTTTGCGTTTAAAACATCTGATGGATTCACAAATGCGTAAATTGTAATTCCACTACCTGCAGCTACACTAAAAGCAGGAGTGCTGGCTACTATTTCTTTTGTATCAGCATTAGTTTCACTTAATGTGAGATTGTTCTTTACTATGATTTTGTTACCTCCATAGTCTAATACGATTGTTGCAGTAGAGATTGTCGATTCTTCTGAACTTCCGGCATCTTTGTCTTCATTGCTTATAGCTCTTGATTTTCCAGTTATTGAAGTAAAGTTAACTCTCATTGTTGCCTCCTCGCCTGTAGGAGCTTGGATGCCGTTATCAATAAATTCTTCTTCATTGCTACAAGCTGTCATAGCAGCTACTGCTAAACTAGCTAATAATAAATTCTTAATTTTCATGTTCCCTTTAATTTTTAAGTTGTGATGTAATGTCCTTTTTCTTTTTTAGTTGTACGCTCTATATTATGGTATATAGTAGCAGTTCTTGTTTTCCCTTTTTTTGAAGAGGAGGAGTTTTATCTGAATGATGGAGTTCGTTTGTTTTGTTGAAAACATCATGTTCTTCTCTTGCTTTGATTGGAAGTCCTTATATTAAATAAGAGAAAGGGATTAACTTCCGATGAAATAAGTTTTGTTCTTTTTTATAGGCTATGTTTCTTGTTATTTGTTTGTTTTAAAACTCTGTTGTCTCTTATCGACTTTGCAAAGGTATGCGAGAAATGCGAAAGTGTTCGTCGGTATTTTTTTCAATTTTAGAGGCGGTTGTTTTTATTTTATGAGCTTTGTTTTTGGGTGGTAAATTAGTCGTTTTATGAATGATTATTGGGTCTTATGAGTGAAATACCTATCTTTCTTATGTTTTACCATTGTCATTGATGTTGCCTGAATTGTCAATTTATTTATTGCTTTGTGCTATGGATATATAACAATATGAGGAAAAGTGGGGGATTTGTGAATCTTTCATGCTTTGTTGAAAGATTTGCTACTGCTTTTTTATTATCTCTCTACAGGGCGAACGGGTAGAAAAAACGCACCGCCTTCACAGGTAGTGCGTTTGGGGATTTTGGGGTTACAAAATAAATAAAATAATAGGTTTTGTACGTGTTTCTTTCTTCTTCTTCTTATTATTATTATCTAGGGTAGTTTTGTTTCTTCTTCAATTCTTTTAGGTTCGCGTCAGCCTGTGCGGATAAACCGGCTTCTTTGGCTGCTTTGAAATATTTTTCAGCATTGTCCAAATCATCTTCCAGCATGGCAATGACTCCAAAGTTATTAAGCGTTTCAGCGGCTTTCGGGTCGGCTTTAGCCAAATGCTTCTTTGCGTCAGTAGTGTCACCACCTTTCTGAATCTCCATTGCGGCAGCATTTAAGTTGGCAATCGGATCATCCGGGAACATTGTTGCCGCCACCAGAAAAGCGTGGTTGAACTCTTCGCTTCCGGGTTCATAGCTCTGTGCTACCAGGTAGATTTCTTGCAAACTTAGCAACTGCGGACGTTTGTTGATAATCTCTTTCGATTCTTCAAGATTGAAGCCGCGCACTGTATAGTTGACCGTGTAGTCAGAGTGACGAAGAGCCGGATAACATTCGTCCAATATATATTGGTAGCCTTGCGAACCCGCCAATTTGGCTATGGCATGTTCCTTTTTGTCGATATCCATATTTCCTTCATTCATCAGGCGAAGAATTTCGTCTTTTTTATCCAATGAGGATGCAGCGACAAATTTGCGGAAACCCTCCCAATCCTCCGGAGTAAATTCTGAAACAATCAGATTTTTGTCGAAGTTGTAATAGCTTGTTACGTAGTCAACCAGTGCTTGTGTGCGTCCCTTCGCCAAGCGGGTATTGTTGGCATAACCCCCTTCGGGAGAAGCGTAACCGTGAATCTTGATGCCGGTTAGCGTCGTATTGTTATCATTGCGTACCGTATCGATGGTGGCGCGTATCTTTGCCAGTTCGATTGTGTTGTGACGGTATTCCGGATAGATAATATATTTGTTGACCGGAAAGTCCAGATAAGCGCTTCCTTCTACGGCACGGTGTTTTACGCCCTCGGCTTGTGGGGTGATGTAGGCAATGGAGGGTTGTAACTTTAATGGTGCGATGTTCAATTGGGTGATTAACTCACCGCTATTTTCTTCCAGAATGTCACAACAACCACATATATCGATATTCAATTTCATATTTGCCGTACGCATCCATGCTTCAAATGGCATTTGTATCAGATAATTAAGCTTCTGTTCTTCATTCCGTTTGCGACGAATGACGGTGTATGTATTTTCAATACTTTTATGGTTGCGTTGGTTGACGATGTCGCGTTTGCGTCCGTATACTACAATGGACGGCAGCACTTTGGTTTTTCCGTCCGCTTCGAGAAACGGGGTGAGCGTTATTACATTGTTGGAAACGACTTTGAGGTTTGTCTGCAAAATAATATCCATATTGATTGTCAGACGATTGTCATCACTGCGTGTGATAGATTCTTTGTCTATACGCACTTGGTTGTTATACAGGTTCTGTGCTTTCCCACTCAATACGGGTAGCAGGCAGAAGAGTATGTATAGGATCTTTTTCATATTTGTTTTGTTTTAGAATAAATAAATTAAACTAACGGCAGCTTTGGTCGGTCCTACGTAATTCTTGTGTCCTTCCGATACTTTTGCGCCACAGGTCATGCACTCGAACTGTTCGTACTTGACGCGCGCATAGCCCACACCGATATTTCCTTCCAAGTTCCAGTGTTTGCCTAAAATCCATTGGTAGCCGTAAGAGAGGCCTGCCCCGTAGAAGTTACCTTTAAAACGGTGGTCTTCTAGTTCGGGCCATATCCCCCAAGGCATCTCAATAGCGGCAGCCTGATAGACGCCACCATGAACATGGAATCCCACAAAATGTCCGTTGAACTTATCGCAGAACCAATAACGGAGTTCGGGTTGGAAGGCGAGCATCTTCATCATTTTCTGATCTTTGTATTTCCACGGGTTATAGTTGGCATACAAATCCAGCGTTAATTTCTTACTTAAGCCGATTTCAGCTCCGAGGTTGATGATTTTCATCGCGTCCGTTACAACATTGGTTTTTATCCCGACTACCTGACTATATAATAAGGTAGAAGCAAACATGGTAACGAACAAAAACAAAATTCTTTTCTTTTTCATCTTATGATGGGTTTTGTCTGTTGATATGCAAAGATACATGTTATCTGAATTGGCATTAATTGGTGGATTCATCTTTCTTTGCCTGGCTTTCGATGAAAATAGATGTGTAGAATGGTGTTTTTGCTTTTCGGTGGATGGTGTGTGATTCGTTATTGATGTGTGGTGTTTTAATCATATATTCTGAATGATTTTTCTATGAATGGCGTTTCTGATACTTGTATAACTTGTCTACTTACTTGAATAGACTGTGTTTTCTCTGTTAAAGAGTGGTAATTTATTCATTTATTCCTTTGGAAAGTTTTTCTTATTGAATAAAACACCTATGTTTGTGCTGCTAAACAAAACAATATAGTGTTAGCAATAAGAAAACAGTGGTTTTAGATTCCCTCCTGAGGAACACAAACGAACAAACGGAAAATGATGTAAAATATGATGGGTTGGCAAAAATAAAAGATTCCAAACCAATAAAGAATAGGAGGAAATATTATGAAAGCATTTAAATTACTTTTCGTATCTGTTGTAGTGTTCACCTTTGCAGCATGTTCTAATGCTGAAGATGATCGTTTTGAAGATAGCTCTTCAAATTTTGAACTCATAAAATCTTTATATGGTATCGAGTCTGTAACTAATGTGGCAGATGCAGGTAATGTACCTTCCGTTACGGCAGAAGAGATGGAAAGTGTCTTGGAAGCTCTTCACCGGAATGGCAATATAACTCATGAATGTAAATCAGAAAATACAGAAGGATATTTTGGAGAAGGAGGTGACAGGCAATCTGTGAAAATGATTGCCGAATATCAGGCATGTACAAGGGCAGGAGCTTATTTGGAGGAATTTGCATTGTGTGTTTCTTTGAACTTTAATGTCGATAAGGAGGCTGTGTATTATATCGGAACCACTTATTCTTTTTCTACCGATTTGTTCATTTGGAAAGGCTACGGAGCATCCTTGTCAACCACGGCAGGTGGTGGAAATGTATTTACGGCTACCACTCACCTTTATTTCCGTGTGAGCGATCAGGAAGATTGCCTGGTTAAAGTTCCGGTTGATTTCAAAGGAAACTATGATTTCAATGCCGGCTGTGGAACTTACAACTTCACTCTGTCTCATTGTCAGAAATAATTCAATGAAAAACAATTTGAATGGATAATTAATTGCTATATAAAATATAGAGGAACCAAACAGCAAACATGTGTCACTAGGGGTAAGTAAATAAGGGGAAATTTTGGATGGAAAACTTGTCAACTTGTAAAATAGTTGGCAAGTTTTTGTTTTATTGTGAATTATTTCTAAAAAAAAGTGGTATATGTTGTATTGGATGCGCAATTATTTACCTTTATCAACCGTATCACATGAACAAAATGCAATTAAGATATGAGGAAAGTTTGTTTTCTATTACTACTATTGTCTCGATTTATCACTTCCTATGCTATAGATACTCATTGGGATCTGATGCCAATGGTCATTAAAAATGGATCTGGAAATAACACTATATATAATATATGTTATGGGAGCGACGGATTTATATGGCTTTCTACGGATAAAGGTATCACCCGTTATGACGGATTCCGTTTTCGTGACTACTCTTTGATAATGAGTACAGATTCTTTTTCCGTGCCCCATCACCAAACAGTGAAAGCTCTTCATGAAGGTCCCGACGGCTTGTATTATGCTTTGTTGTTCCAAGGAGGAATGACTTGTTTTGATCATGTGAGTGAAAAGTTTTTATCCTTGAATTTCGACAAGCCTTTCAATTTGAAAGCAGTGCAGGATTTTTATTGGAATGATGGGAAGTTGTATCTGGCTACTTTGCAAGGATTGTATGAAACTACTGTTTCCCGCAAGACAGATAAAAAAGGGGATTATATATTGTGTGTGCTGAATCCGCAACCTTTAGTAAAGGGAAAGATTGCCGAACTTTGTACGAATGGGAAGAATGGTCTGTATTTCTCTGTAGATGGAAAAAAGGTGATGTCGTATGATATGGTTGCGAAAAAAAGTTCTTTGGTTAAAGAGTACAGTGCGGTGAACAGGCTGTTTTTGCAACATGGGTATTTGTGGATCAGCGGACCGTGGAGTGAAATTATATGTTATGACCTTGCGACACACAGAGAACGGGTGATTTCGATAGATAAGGTCGACAAGGAAGGATTTTTCAACTCTTATATCACCGATTTCGTTTTTAAAGATAACAGGACTTTTTATCTGACAACTTGGGACGGGTTGTTCAAGCTGAGTTTCGAAAACAAAGACCTGTGTGAGAGTCCGTTTACACTGACCCGGTTGACGGGAGATGTCAAGGCACTTCGTCTGAATATTGAAAACAGAATGACAAGCTTGCTGTGGGATGACAAGCAGCAGATTCTTTGGCTAGGTACTTTTGGCGGAGGAATTGTAAAAATTGATATTAGTAATAGTATATATAGCCGGGTAAAACAGATCTTTAAATCCAGAATAGGTGGTATAATGGAAGATAACAGGGGATATGTCTGGTTGGCAATGTCCGATGGCGGTATTATGAAAAGTTCCTCACCCATGCTTTCTGTGAATACACAGTTTGAACCTTGGGAAAAGGCGTCCGGATTTTCCGGGCGTTACATTATGTATAAATGTAAGGGTGGTTATCTTTGGTTGGGGAGTGAGCGGGGAGAAGTGCTCCTTATCGATCCGGTGACAGACAAAGTGGAATCTTTCTACCTGCGGACAAGTGAAGGTCAGAAGTTGCAAGCGGCTGTTCTGTGTTTTTGTCAGGATTCACGGAATCGCTTGTGGGTAGGTACTTCGGAAGGATTGATGTTATTTGATTCTAAAAGTCGTGAATGTAAAAAGATGAATCTTCCGGGCGGAATAAAGAGTATATTTGCTCTGAAAGAGGATAAGGAAGGCACTATTTGGTTGGGGACGAATAAAGGACTGAAAAGAATGGCTACTGAGGATGACCAGATTCTGGTGAGTGGAGACTACGAAAGAGAAAATGGACTCGAGGAAGCGGCGGTGCAGACTATTTATGTGAATACTTATAACCAGATTTACGCGGCTTATCTGAATCAGGTAATCTGTATTGACGGAAGGAAAAAGGACAAAATAGAATCGGTATATACGTTGCAGAACGGATTGCCGAACGGACATGTGTCTTGCATAGTCGATGACCATATCGGTAGTATATGGGCAGGGAGCAATGTAGGAGTAATGACGATTCGAGGTGGACAGAAGTCTTTCTATAATTATTTATTGGTTGGTAACTGTAGTTCTGTATGTCGGCTGAACGACGGTCGATTGTTATGGGCTAATTCATGGGGATTGATTTTCTTTGACCCGGCGGCTGCAAAAGCCACTAAAAGGAAGAAAAGAGTGATGCTGACAAATGTGGAGGTAAATGGGGAGACGGTTCTGGCGGGAGAAGAACGGAAGGGACAGGTGATACTTTCCGTATCTCCGGAAAACCAGGAGAAGCTGGTCCTTTCAAGCTGGAATAACAATTTTCGTTTATACTTTTCGGATTTACGCTACGGGATGGCTCAACGTAAAATAGCTTATCGTTTGCTTCCTGTAGATACAGACTGGAAGATATTGCCGCTTGAGGATGGGTTATGGTATAACGGACTGGCTGCCGGAAATTATACGTTGCAGACAAAGCTGGTATTTCCGGACGGGAAGGAAGGAGAGGTCTGCGAAGTAGCTATAGTGATGCAGGGTAAGTGGTATTATACTGTGTGGGCATATATGGGATATGTATTGTTGGTTGTTTTGCTCTGTTGGTTCCTTTATTCTTATCATAAAAAGAGAGAGTTGCACAAGCAGTTGCATCGTGACCGCGAGGTAATATTGCAGGAGAACCTGAATTTGGAGAAAATAAGGCAGGAACAGAAAAGAGAGAAAGAGGTCATGAGAAAACGATTGCTCATGTTGTTTGTACAAGACTTGCGTACTCCTCTTTCTTTGATTTTTGCTCCGTTGAAAGATTTGCATGCTAAGTCGAAAGGACAGGATCCGTCTCTACAAGTGGCGTATCGGAACGCAATCCGTATGCTGGATGCCTGCGACCAATTATCGGCTATTTACGGTCCGGAGGGATTGGCTGTAAAATTGGAACTGGCTTTATATCCGGTAGAAAAGATTATTGATAGTAATCTCTTTAAAATTCGTGAACTGCTGAAAATTTACCCTATAGATTTCCGTTGCGAGATAAGAATCAGGAAAGAACTGGAATTGTATGTGGATGAAAAGAAGGTCGAATTTATTATCCATAATCTGCTGACCAATGCTTTCACTCATACGAATTATACAGGAGTTGTCTCTTTCTTTGTGTATGAAACAGTACGGGATAACTTGACTTATGTCAGCTTAATGGTGGAAGATGACGGAAAGAATGAAGTAAAAACACTTGAACAACAACTGAATGAGGATGAGTGGGCGGGCAATGAACTGTCTACTGTACAATTGGGATTTTCTACTGTGCAGCAGATGGTTGAAGCACACCACGGCATGATTTCTTTTGAAAGTTCTGATGGAAAAGGGACGAAAGTGGTGATGCATCTTCCTGTTGATAAATCTGTCTTTGAAAATGATACGAATGTCTCGTTTGTCGATCCGAAAGAACTGGCGGAACCGGAACTTGTGTCAGTTGGGGAAACAGAACTGGAGTTGCCGGCAGATAGCGAGTTAAAATCGGGATCTCCGGAAGTTACACAATTACAGTCTGATAATACAAAAAATGAGCAGTTGCACTCTGATACCGATAAGAAAACAATATTGATTGTAGAAGATCACAAAGACATTCGTGTATATCTGAAGGTGCTATTGAGTAAAGAGTATAATTTGTTAATGGCAACCAATGGGCAGGAGGGAGTTGACATGGCAATGAAGGAACTTCCTGATTTGATACTTTGTGATGTGATGATGCCGGTGAAGGATGGATTTGCATGTTGTCGTGAAGTGAAAGAAGGACTCGAAACTTGTAATATCCCTTTTATTATATTGACTGCAAAGGTGGAAGATGAGGATATTATTCATGGGCTGGAATTGGGTGCGGACGATTATGTATTGAAACCTTTCACTCCCAGTATATTGTTAGCAAAAATACGTAACTTGATTAACGGGCGTCTGGCATTGAAGCAGATGTATTCTAAATTATTTATGTTACCGGGTACCGATGCAGTAAACGACGAAACGGAACAAGTGGCGGAAGAGGTGGAAAAAGAAGATCCGTTTATCAATTCTGTTATCAAAATTGTTGAAGAAAATATATGTGAAGCTGATTTTAGTGTGAAGAAACTGGCGTCGGAGATGAATATGAGTCAACCTACACTGTATCGAAAAGTAAAGCAGAGCACTGATTATACCATTATTGAGCTTATTAGAGGAGTACGTATGCGTCGAGCAGGTGTATTGTTGAAAACGAAACAATATGGTGTGCAGGAAGTAGCTGAAATGGTGGGATATAATGATATTCCGACTTTCCGCAAACATTTTGTAGATGCATTTGGCACGACTCCTTCTACGTATGAATGAAAAAATGACTACTTTTGCAGTCGAAAACCCTAAAAAGAGGAATTAGCGTGCAAAGGTATTTTATTTATTTGGCTTACGACGGAACCAACTATCACGGTTGGCAGATTCAACCGAATGGGATTAGTGTGCAGGAATGTCTGATGAAAGCATTGTCTACCTTTCTGCGTCGCGAAATTGAAGTAATAGGGGCAGGCCGGACAGATGCCGGGGTACATGCTTCCCTGATGGTTGCTCATTTTGACTTCGATGAGCTGTTGGATGAAGTATCTGTTGCCGATAAATTAAACCGTCTGTTGCCTCCCGATATTTCCATTTATCGTGTTTGCCGTGTTCGTTCGGATGCGCATGCCCGCTTTGATGCGACTGCGCGAACTTACAAGTATTATGTAACGACATCGAAATATCCTTTTAACCGGCAATATCGTTGGCGAGTTTATAATCAGTTGGATTATGCACTCATGAACGAAGCTGCACGTACCCTTTTTGAGTATACTGACTTTACGAGCTTCAGCAAACTTCATACAGATGTAAAGACCAATATCTGCCATATCACTCATGCCGAATGGACGCAGGAAGATGATGCTACTTGGGTGTTTACCATCCGTGCCGACCGTTTCCTGCGAAATATGGTGCGAGCTATCGTAGGTACGCTGATTGAAGTGGGACGGGGGAAACTTACTGTTGAAGGCTTCCGGCGGGTTATCGAACAACAAGATCGTTGCAAAGCCGGAACATCTGCTCCGGGGCAAGCCCTGTTTCTGGTAAATGTGGAATATCCCGAAAGTATATTTGAATAATAAATAATAAATATTCTCATGTGGTTATTATTAGCATTTCTCTCGGCTACTTTGCTGGGCTTTTATGATGTATTCAAGAAGAAATCGTTGAAAGATAATGCGGTACTTCCCGTTTTGTTTCTAAATACATTTTTTTCCAGTCTCATCTTTCTGCCGTTTATCCTGATATCCGTATATAAACCGGACCTGTTGGGAGGAACGATATTTAATGTTCCCGTTGTTGGTTGGGAACAGCATAAATATATCATCATCAAGTCGTTCATCGTGTTGTCTTCGTGGATATTCGGATATTTTGGAATGAAACATCTGCCTTTAACCATAGTAGGACCTATCAACGCTACCCGTCCGGTGATGGTGCTTGTGGGAGCGATGCTGGTATTTGGCGAACGGTTGAATCTCTATCAATGGATTGGGGTAATGCTGGCCATTGCCTCTTTCTTTATGTTAAGTCGTTCGGGGAAGAAAGAAGGAATTGATTTTAAACATAACAAATGGATATTCTTTATCGTGTTGGCTGCCATTACAGGTGCTATCAGCGGATTGTATGACAAGTATCTGATGAAGTCTCTGAATCCGATGCTGGTACAATCCTGGTATAATGTTTATCAGGTATTTATTATGTGTCCTATTCTGTTATTGCTTTGGTGGCCTAAAAGAAAGTCTACCACCCCGTTTCGCTGGGACTGGACGATTATCCTGATTTCTATCTTCCTTTCGGCTGCCGATTTCGTTTACTTTTACGCATTGAGCTATGACGATTCCATGATTTCCATTGTTTCGATGGTCCGTCGGGGAAGTGTAGTAGTCTCTTTCACTTTCGGTGCACTTCTCTTCCGTGAAAAGAATTTAAAAAGCAAAGCGATTGACCTTATACTGGTGTTAATCGGAATGATATTCTTATATTTGGGGTCTAAAAATTAGGGGAATCCCTTTTTTAGGCTTTGTATCGGTGTATGAACGATTTATTTTGTGTTTTTCTGTGTTAAATATAGATTTGTGTACCAAGATTTGTCCCAAAAATCTTATCTTTGTTTTACGAATGATTTACGAAAAACATAAATATTATGGCAACAGTATCATGGGTGGTATTTAAGCATCACAAAAAATCGGACGGAACATACAATCCTAAAATTCGTATATCCCATAACCGTACATCTTCATATATATCAACATTCATTTATACAACTTTTGTTCGATTTAAAAAAGGTTCTGCTTCAGGGACAATTTTCCATGAAGAAATAAGGGATTCACTTGATAAAATGGTCCGTGAGTATAGGCAAATAATTAATGATAATCAGGATATAGTTAGAGAGTGTGAGACTTCTAAGGATATTGTTGCAATGATTGATAGAAGAAAACAACGCAAAGATATAGATTTTATAGAATTTGCAAGGCAGCATATATCAATGACACCCAACGAAGGAACCAGAACCGTAAAAACAACGGGGATAAATTCTCTATGTCATTTTCTTAAGGATAAAAATAGAAATGAGAAACTTCCTATAAAAGATTTGACTTCTAAATTATTGAGGGAATATGAAGAGTGGTTAAGAACAGAAAGAGCTATATCTGTTAAGCAAAATAAGGCTGCTAGGCAGAAGTATAAAACGATAAATAAGCCACCTTTGAATGATACTGGCGTACACTCTTATATGGGAATTATTCAGTCGGTGTTTAATGCTGCATTGCTTCACTATAATGATTATGAAAAAGGTGATATTGTTATCACTAATGATCCGTTCAAGGTGTATACTATTCCTCCGGTATTAGAAGCAAAGAAAAGGGCTGTAGATGTTGATATAATCAGGAAAATCTATAATTACTCTCCAATAAATAAACGAAAAAGAACTACTACTTTTACCCGTGATATTTATATTTTGTCTTTCCTGTTGGCAGGAATGAATGCGATTGATATGCTTGATTGTCAAATGGTAAACGGTAGAATAGAGTATGAACGCCAAAAAACAAAAGATCGGAGAAAGGATAAGGCTTTTATTTCTATATGCATTCACCCATTGGCACTCCCCATCATTGAAAAATATCGTGATCCATCTGGAAAGTGTCTATTTGATTTTTATAAGAGATATAGTAATATACGTAATCTGACGAAAGGAATACATCGGGGTATGAGGTCTTTGTGTGAGGAAATTGGGATAGATTATATTCAATTCTATTCTGCTCGTCATTCTTTCGCTACTATTGCCCGTAATGAATGCGATATAAGTAAAGACGATATATCGCTATGCCTGAACCATTCAGATGGTAAGACAATAACAGACACCTATATTAAACGGGACTTCTCAAGAATAGACAAAGTAATAAGTAAAGTGGCCGACTATGTATTTGGAGAAAGCCTTTCCAGTACTTCGTCTATAAACAATGATCTGTAATGCGGGCACTCTAATACTCCCTTTTGCTTTGCTTCCCGATAGACTGAAGAGAATAGTTTTGCTTTTTCTTTTTCGGTGGTTGGTGTCTCTGTTATGGGTGTGCCTAGGAACCGGCATCCCCAACCTTTGCAGGTAGGAGTGAGAGAACAGTGAAGGGCGTTTGTTCTCTCACATGAGCAATTTTGGATATATGGGTTCATTAGTCTAATGAAATCCGATCTGTAATTTGTGTTATTTCAGGATTGAAGAAATATATAGAAGAACTGATATCTTTTCCGCCAAGGCTATTATTTCCTCTATATTTGAATTTGGCTCTATATCCTATAAAATCTCCTTTATATTCTTTTTCTTTTGTGTCATACACGTTTTTTAAGCTATCTTCCATGTGTTCAATAATTGGAATACTATCTTTCATCACCTGGATTCTTTCTTTATATAATTCTGGATATCTTGAATTTACCTCATATTCAGCTTTTTTTGACGACAGGGCAGATTGTAGTTCTCTTATAGCTTTGCCTTCTTGGCTATCCATAAATAAAGTGAATGCAGAATCTACTTTAGATATTTCTACAAATTCATAACTATTCCAATCTTTCATCGTTGTTTTTAATTCTGATTCGATAACCTCTCTTGCTTTGTCTTCATTTGATTTTTCACATGAACAAAGTGTGATGATAGCGCAAACTAATAATAGTGTCTTTTTCATAATCTCTTATTTTTTGTTGATTAATATATTTGATTGTTGTTTATTATAGTATAATACTAATAATTTATTATTTTAATACGGTATTTGGTTAAACTTTTTTTCTCCGCAAAGTGTTGACTTTCAGCCTTTGAATATAATACCTTAATCTAATACATTACCGCCTATTGCCTATCAGCCCTCAAGAAAGATATTAATTCATCCTTAGTCTTAATGGTATCATCCTTGGATTGTATCGTAGCGTCTTTTTCTGCGATAATTCTCTCTAGGTCTTGAATACGCTGTTTTAGCCTATCGAGCTCTTCCGAGTTTGATTTATCGCTTGGATCAAGACGGTGTATTTCAACTTCGCCGGTGGGCTTAATAATTTTTTGAGTACCGGATTCGGGCATTGTTACGGAAACCATGCTTCCTGAAATATTTTGAGAGCCATTTCCTTGCACACCATAGTTATCTCTTCCTATATTGTTTTTATTTATCATGTCTCCTTCCCCAGTAAGAAGATACATTTTGTTTATATAGGGATATCTATAATTTATTTTTTCTGCCATATTCTTGCTAATTCCTACTTTTTTTGAAGGATTTAGGATGTCGTATATAGCTTGAGGCCTATCGAATCCTAAAGATTCGGAGAATTGTTTAGGGTTTAATTTGAGATAAGATATTATCTCCTCCATTATTTTTATAACTTTTTCCTTTTCCATAAAGAATAATTCTGTATATTTGCATTGTAACAAGTTGCAGATGTTACAGAGACAAAGTGGTTAAACTTTCCTCACAAGAGGTTTAATATATGGTATCCGTAGTAGCTGCAACCTATTGCGGATATTTTTTAATAACTATATATTGCGGTATTTCGTTTTATTAGACCTTTCCAACCGCAACTTTGGAGTTGGTCGCTTTATTTTTATTGTTATGACAAAAAAAGAATCTAAATATGTCACAAAACAACATCTAAATCAACTATTAGACGACATATATCGTACAAACTGTGAATTATTTGATAGAATATCTTATCTAAAATGGATAATTGTAATTCTATCTATTGTTGTCGTAATAATTGCTCTAAAATAGATTCCATATCCATGTAATCCCTTTCCATATATTGTCGGTTCCTATAATAGAAATTATTAGTGCTAATATGCTAACTAGTAAAGGGTATTTAGGATTGTCGTATTTGTTAATCTTATATTCTACCCATCCTCTTTTATAAAGAGCCTTTCCTCTTTTTGTTAGCACATATACATTATTTCTATATTTGATTACACCATTTTTTCTTAATTCTTTATATGTTTCTGATATAATGTCATTACCATATATTGCAGTTATTTTATTGAAAAACTTTCTATTTCTATACCTTTTTAAAAATTTGGGTTCGCTTTCTTCCCATCTTGCTCTTCTTAGTATTCCATAAAGCATATACTCTTTCTCAAAGTCTTTCATCTATATATAATAATGTATAATCCGGTCTAATAGTTAAATAATGTTTTATACAGAATATTTCTTTTTATTCTGTATTGGAAATAAGAATTATTCTGTATATTTGCATCATCGAAACGTTACAAAGATACGCAACTTTGAAATGATTCGCAATAGTACATTTATATTAAAATTAAAAAGATACGATTATGAACGCATTTAGTTTTTTAAAAGATGGAAAATTCAATAACAGTGAGATAATGAAACACGCTCACATCTTGAAAGCGTATCGTCGTATCTCTTTGAGTGAAGCCTTGAAACAGGCTTGGTTCTTGGCAAAGAGACAGCAGAAGGAATACAGAAAGGTTGAAGAGGAAAAGAAGTCCTTCAAGCCGGTATTCAATGCAAGCAAGGGAAATGTACTAAAGGCGTTTTTTGCTGGCGGTCATGCTGATTATGTAAATCGTGATAGTTCTTGGAGATAATTATGAGTACAAAACAGATTAACGAGGAGTTAGCTTTCCTTCGGAAATACGTGGTGGATTTGGAAGGAATGGATGAAACGATTGTTCAGCGATTAACCGCCATCAACAAGACAAAGAAAGAGGTTATAAATTACTTCTTAGGTCTAATAAGTGATTACGAAGCCCTGTTAGGTTAGAATCTACGAAAGAAGCGAGCGAAACGCTTTCAGGACACAACGGTAAACCGATGACTCCTAATTCGGGATGGGAGGCTTAACCCTCAAAAATGAAGCCGTGTTCAGGGCACGTTAAAGTAGCCTGCGCTAATAAGCATTATAGCCGAGGCGGAGTATAGCGTAATAGCCGACCAGCGATGATATGAGCGGAAGGAAGCAACGTGAGTAAGTAATATATCGAAAAAATCAGTCTGAAAAACATCGTCTTTATCAGTAAGAAAACGGGATTAGGCGTCCGTACGCTGATTGCAATATAGCCCTACTGACGGATTGAACGGCAGCCGATAGCGAGAATCGGGTAGGGCACTTTTCTGTAGTGTTTTATTTTGTGTTTGTGTTGTACAGTGTACGGTCTGTGAAGATAGTGCACTTTTTAATAAGGGTGGTTAGCTTATCGGTTAGAGCTTCGTGTTGCGCAACCAATTATCACGATTGAGAGAGGTTCGATTCCTCTACCATCCACAATAATAATCAAATAATTGATCTTATGGAAAAAGAAATTGTAGTTGACGAAAGCTATCAGACGAGCAAACTGTTTGATAAAATGAAAGTAGGGGATATTTATAAAGTCCCCTATGACAAATCCCGACATGTAGGAATAAAATCAGAAGCTGCACGTAGAAATCGTGATGCTCGATTAACTAACAAATTAAAGTCGAACATAGATTTAATGTTTCGGGTTTCGGAAACAGTAAATCCCGGATACACTTCTATTATTCGACTAAAGTAATATTTGATAGCCATGCAAAGAGTATTAACTGAACTTACTCCTGAATGCGAACTTACTACCCAAATGTATATTTCAGGATTAGAAAAAGAAGAAATTGCTGAAATAAAATGCCGGGCGTCTAGTACTATCAATAACCAATTACAAAAAGCTTTTCAGGTTCTTAATGTCAAAAATGGGAGGCAGTTATGTCGTAGGTTCTATGAAAGAATTTCAGGTATTGAATTTACTTTTGATTTTTCTCCTGTTGTACGTGCATCTACGGCTTGGGTATTTATTGGTATATTTTCCTTTTCTCTTTTTCATGAGCAAGGCGATATGAGAAGAAGTAGGAGAACAACGGTGGAAACTTCTGTAAGAGCAAGAAGAATATAATATCTATTTGCTACCTAATTTTAACTATAAAATATGTTCTATGAAAACAATTCATAAAATACAAAATGTAATTGCGGTCATTGCTTTGGGGATGTCTATGCATTTAGCGACGCAATTGGAAATAACTACTAAAGAGACTATATCAGCCGTTATAATGGTAGTTCTCACTATAGTAATGTTATTAGAGAGAAGTTATAGAGAAGTTCAACAAAAGAATTAGGGGAATTATGGAAAATACTAAATGGCAAGATATTTCTACAATGGTTCCATTTGTTATTGAATATTTTGAAAAATGGAAAAACAAATTTCTGAATGATCCACGAATCTTGGTAAACCAAACGGAAGCTGAAGAATTAGCAGGCGGAAGGATGAATCTAAAATATCTAAAAGATAGAGACTTGATATTCCCGTATCAATTTGGCATTGAAACCGTAACAGACAGAGATGGAAATGTGATAACCGAACCAAAGGGAAGGATCTATTACAAACAACATGATATAATTAAGGCTATCGAAGATGGAAACATTCTGAAGTGCCTTCAAAAACGCAAATAACCATTCATTTATTAATTAACCAAATCCGCAGTTAAGGATCTGCGTAGGGTGCGAGTCCCTATATTTGAGTTTTACATGTTCTATACTATCCTAGTGTCCGTTGGTTCGGTATCTAGGAACAAAATTTTGTCGTTTAAACTCATTTTCGGAGGCGTCGGTTCGTGAGGATAGGCGCTTTATTTATTTCGATTAACCACTTTAATAATATAATCATGTCAGAAACAATAACAGGATTTAAGGGATTTGATAAAGACCTTAAGTGTAGAAATTACCAATATGAGGTAGGAAAGGAGTTCGAGGAAAAAGGAAAGATTGAAGCTTGCTCAAAGGGTTTTCATTTTTGTGAAAATCCTTTCGACGTATTAGGGTATTACCCGCCATCTACCGAAAAAGGATCGAGCAGATATTGTATAGTGAAAGGAAGCGGTAATATTGATAGGGATGGTGATGATTCCAAAGTAGCTTGTTCCAAATTACATATTTCAGCAGAAATAGGACTAAAGGGAATTATAGAAGCAGGAGTAAAATTTATCTTAGACAAAGTAAATTGGAAAGATAATAAAGAATCGAACACCGGAGACCGATCAGCAGCAACGAACACCGGAAACTATTCAGCAGCAACGAACACCGGAGACCGATCAGCAGCAACGAACACCGGAGACCGATCAGCAGCAACGAACACCGGAAACTATTCAGCAGCAACGAACACCGGAGACCGATCAGCAGCAACGAACACCGGAGACCGATCAGCAGCAACGAACACCGGAAACTATTCAGCAGCAACGAACACCGGAAACTATTCAGCAGCAACGAACACCGGAGACCGATCAGCAGCAACGAACACCGGAGACCGAT
>ERZ791810.908-NODE-908-length-24312-cov-2.912809_pt1 | contig 24312 bp, 20 predicted proteins | sample MGYA00510304_ERZ791810 | MGnify/ENA primary metagenome ERZ791810 (study PRJEB30046, sample SAMN00791967) | human gut metagenome | study: EMG produced TPA metagenomics assembly of the A metagenome-wide association study of gut microbiota in type 2... | reverse complement strand
TCTTTAACCTTTACTGCACGGAAATCTGACTTGCTGAATGTATCAAAATCAACCATTTCTTCAAACAATGGCTCGACTTTTACCTTAGAAAAATCAATCTTTTCAACCGGTTTTTCAGCCTCTGCCGGAGCTGCTTCGGAAGTCTTGGAAGCTTTCTTATCAGCGTCCAGTGACTTCATCGTGGGGAATAAAATTTTGCTCTCTCCATCCTGCCCCATGCCGCTCTGTAAGGGTTCAAAACTCGCACAATACTCGATTCGTGAAACTTTTTTCATTCGTCTTGTGTCCTCTTGTGCCGTCCTTTTCGCCTCAAAAGTTGTAGAAAAATTGTAGAAAGTTGTAGTGCGTCTGTTATGGCATATTACTGGCACAGGAATGGCAGCATTCTGCTATGCTATCCCAGTATGCCGTATCCACCATAATCTCTACATGAAGAACGGCTTGTTTGTTTAATCGCAGACGCATACATATTATATGATAACCTCCAAGCCCATCCAAGTCAACGGTTTTTATTGAAACATTTTATGACTTTTATTTCCCTACCTTTAATAATTAGTAAAGAGGAGACTGCCATGCCTGAATACCAACTTCAAATTAAACAAGTGGTAGATTACCCACGATGCCGGATTTATCGTGAGTTCATCCACAAACTGATCAACGACCGGAGCATCCGCATAAACGGAGGCTCCGGCCTTTTTCATTTTACTGTACTTTGCAGCTATGCAAACTTCCGCACCTCATATCGCCGTATTGACGGGATCAGTTATACAGTCTCGCCCGGCGAATGGGTTTGCACCGTCAAGGAACTGTCTTGCTGGTTCCGCACCCGCTTTCATCGGCAGGCGCTGTCCATGCTGGATACCCTTCAGAAGCAGCACTTGATTTCCTATACACTGCTGGGCCGTGGCAATGTAGTCAAATATAAAATCCTCCACTGGGCCCGCCACAATTCCGCACTGGAGTACAATGCCCCATGCCAAAAGGATACCGGTTTTTTCTTCCTGCCAGTCTCTGTTGCCCTGGAACTGGTCAGCTCTGCCCGCTGCTCTGAAATGGACATCGTTCTGGATCTGTGGGTATCCGCTGTCTACAACGATACGCAGGTGCAGGGGTCAGAGGTCGGTCCGGTAGCCTATTTTCGCAATGGTACAGGAAACCCGTTGGTCAGTTATACCGAACTCTCCTGCCGCTGGGGGCTGTCACGCGCTACCGTATGCCGGATACTGAAAAAGCTGGACGGTCTTGGGTATATCTCTATCATGTCGTTTCCCGGCCGGCATGGAAGCGTGATCTACCTGCAGAACTACCTGTCCACCATGTTTGAGATTTCCGATGTTTTAATCGACAAGGAGGAAGTTGCCATGACCTTAAACATTCATCTGGAGCTTCCGGAAACTGCTGAAACCGAAGAGAGCCATTCCATCTCTGAGCATGAGGTCATTGTTTCGGATGCACTTTCCAGCGTTTCAAAATCGCACATTGAAACGATACTCCGCAAGATGGCTGACATCCTATCTACGCAAGGGATTTCCTGCTTTTCTTGCCCGCTCTCCCGCTATAAGTTATATCCCTTATCGGACGACTGCTGGGAAGAGTTGATTCCGCGTGCGCGAGGGAAATCCACGGCCCACTTTGGTCTGACCATCCTCTGCGGCACAAACACTTCAATCGCCACTTTTGAACTTACACTCACTCCCTCTGAGGAGCACGAAAATAGGAGGAACCTGAAATGAGAAAATTTGTTGAACCTGATGTTGCTGATAATCCCCTGTACCATGATACCTGGAAACTGCTGAAAAAATACCGAGATGTTGTGTGGAGCCTGGAGCTTTCTGTCCAGCATGTCCGCACCAAGTTTGAGATTGAGTATGGTACCTCCATTGAGGATTTTCTGGATTCAGTCTATCTGGCTGGCGCTGATTTGGCCGGAAGCGACATCGAGCATCATGCCAAATGCATTGAACGCAGCCACAAAATGCTCAAGCTGCTGGATTCCGCAATCGAATTGCTGCGTACCAAGCACAAAAACGGTGAGGCATATTACTGGCTACTGTACTACTCCTTCCTCTCGCCGCAGCAGCTCAAAAATGTTGAGGAAATCATCGAGACCCTACGACCGCATATTCGTGACATCAGTTTCAGAACCTACTACCGCAAACGCCGGGAAGCTATTGAAGCCCTCAGTTCCGTCCTTTGGGGCTATACCTCCAAGGACAGTTTAGACATGCTGGAACAGTTCCAGAGACAAAATCACCTTCCGGACAATCGGGCAAATAATTGGCACAATTCGGGAACAAAATTGGCATGGTTCTGCTCTTTCAGTGTAAATACCGATGTGTTAAACTGAATATGCTCAAACTTGCACCCAAAACCGAACAGGACAGTAACGGCACCTTTCATCAGGGTGCTTTTTTGCTGCCCAGATGGCCGCCCGGCCATTTGAAAGCCCACATTTGTTTTGACAGGTGTGGGTTTTTCTGTTCCCTATTGAGCATCAAAAAATCATTCAGAATTGGAGGATCGCAAATTGAAGAAAACGAAAACCCCTCAAACTCCGCAGCTTCAGGAGCCGGATACCCAGTCCAAGCGCAGGCTTTCGCTGCCCAAAGTAGCTTACAGCGCCTTCCTGTGTGTGATGATGTCCATGATGTTCTGCCAGCCGGCTTATGCGGCAACAGATGTATGGACCAAGGCCAAAGAGATCATGCAGGATGTATACACCCAAATCCTTGCCATCTCCACTATCGCCGCCATCGTCACTGCTTCGGTAGCCTTGCTGCTCATGAACTTCTCCCGTTCCGGACGGACGGTGGATGAAAGCCGCGCCTGGCTCAAACGAATCTGTATCACCTGGGCTATCCTCAATGGCTTGGGCTTTATCATGGCGTATGTGACGCCGCTCTTTAGTGGCGGACAATGGACAGGCTGATTGACCGTCTGACTGCTCGCCGGAAAGGAGGCTTGCATTTATGGGCATTTTAGACGGCATAGTGGAATGGATCGCAGAACAGGTAATGGCCGGTCTTGATCTGGTGACCACATCGGTTTTGGGTGCGCTGGGCTGTGATATGGCTGTATTTCTGCGTTATTTTCCCGCAGCAGAGACTATGTACTCTGTTTTCGTGGCTCTGGCAATCGGGATCATCCTGCTCAACTGGGTCTGGCAGTTATTCAAAAACTTCGGTCTTGGCGCAGGTGTGGAAGCAGAAGACCCGGTAAAGCTGAGTATCCGTTCCGTTATTTTTATCCTGCTGACGCTCTTTTCAGATGAGATCGTCAATATTGTTCTTACCATCGGCGGCACCCCCTACCACTGGATCATGGAGTCCGACCTTCCTGCATTAAGCTTTGCAGATTTCAATTCCGTGATGCTGGTCATCATCGGTGTGTGTGCCAATGGGGCTGTGGCGCTGATTACCTTGATTTTGGTTCTCATCCTGGCCTGGAACTACCTAAAACTTCTGTTCGAGGCAGCCGAACGGTATGTGCTGCTCGGTGTACTGGTCTACACGGCTCCTGTGGCTTTTTCTATGGGCGCCAGCCAGACCACAGCAAACATCTGGAAATCCTGGTGCCGGATGCTTGGCGGTCAAATTTTCCTATTGGTCATGAACGCGTGGTGCCTGCGCCTGTTCACAAGCATGGTGGGGTCCTTCCTTGCGAACCCGCTTTCGTTGTAAGGAGGTCTTATCCTTGAAGAAACTTAAAAAAATTTTGTTTGCGGCCTTTACAGTCGCAATTCTCTCCTGCCTGCTCTGCCAGCCGGCTTTTGCCGCTATCTCCGAAAGCGATGTGCAGGCTCAGGTAGACGCTGTGGGAAAAGAAGCCGTTTCCGGCAATGTGTTTATCTGGTTTCTCTGTGCTATCGGCTTTCTCAAAGTCGGCCAGAAAATCGATTCCTTCCTCTCCAGTCTTGGTGTCAATGTAGGACATACCGGCGGCAGCATGCTGGCTGAGGCTATGATTGCTGCCAGAGGCATCGGCGGCATCAAGAACTTTTCCAGTCACCACTTTGGCGGCGGGAGAAACAGCAGTTCCACCAATGTCAACTCAAACGGTGGTAAAGGCAGCGGCGGCTTTGGAGCAGGTTTTGCCAGCGGCGGTCTTGCTGGAGTGGTGAGCCGAAAAGTCACAAACAGCGCCATCAAAACAGCCACCACAACTCCCGGCTCCAAGCCTTCCGGTCTTGGCAGTCTTTTAGGCGATGCTGCAGCCGGAGGGATCGGCGGCCATATGTACGCTTCTTCCGTCAGTAAGGGCGGCAATTTTGCCAACAATGTAATCGGTAGCGTAGCCACGGGCAGTATCAGCCAGATGGGTTCCATTTCCGGTGAAAAAGCCGCCGAAGCCCTGCACTCTTACATGGGATATGCGGCACTGGAATCCGGAGCTGAAAATATTCCAACCTTCCAAAATGTCGAAATCGGCGGCGGCCGCATCACCGGAACAGAAGTGACCGAGGAACATCCCGAAGGCATCTCCTTTGGTATGTACCACGCAGACCAATATGTTGCCCCGGAAGGCCAGTACACCACCGTTCATGCCGTGGATGGCACAGCATGGTATAAGCAGTACGCTGTGGATGCTGTTGACAAATCGCCCTATATGGCTCCTGACGGTTCTATCGCCTTCAACGAGTCCATTGTCAAAAAGCTGCCTCCAGCCCCGAGGAGAAAGGACAAGATATAAATGCCAGAAGATCAAAAAAGCAGTTTTTCCGAAGCTGTGGAGACCGGTGCCTCCGCAGCGCATACCATCCGCGGCGCAATCAAAACCGGAAAAGCTATTTCCTCCGCTGCCAAAGGCGCTGCCGCAGGCGGTCCTTACGGTGCAGTTGCAGGCGCAGTGTGGGCAGGCCGGAAGCATATCGGAAAAATCATTGTGGCAGTCATTGCCCTGCTTATGCTGCCGGTATTATTTGTTCTCATGCTCCCCGGTCTTATTTTCGGCGGACTGACCAATGCCTTTTCGCCATCTGACCCCGAAATTCCGATTTTGAATAGCGAAACAGCGATTATTGAGAACGCCAACGAGATCACCTTTACCCTCAACGGCATCTTGGGCGAGGCACTGGATGATGTACTTGCCCGAATCGAAGCTGACTTTGCGGCATCGGGAGCCGACCATATGGAGGTCAAAAATGCCTATTCCGGCGGTCCCATTTATAACGCCAACCTGTTTATCTCTCAGTATTGTGCGGCCAAAGACAAGGATTTTGAAAGCATTTCTCTGAATGACCTTGCCGCCACCCTGCGTGAAAACAAACAGCATCTATATTCCTACACCAGCAAGCAAGAGATTCGTGAGAGCACCGTGACTGATCCGGAGACTGGGGAAGAAACAACGGTGTCCGAAACATGGATGGTCTATACTGTCCGTTACAACGGTGAGTCCTATTTTTCTGATGTTGTATTCCAGCTTACCGATGACCAAAAGGAGCTTGCATCTGATTACGCTTCCAACCTAAGCCTGTTCTTGGGCGATGGTCTGCTGCAAAATCTGGAAGCGTGGACCGGAAACAGCATCACCGCTCTGGGCGATGTTACTTTCACCGACGGGATCACACCTGTTGTTTACTACAATCAGCTGGATGAACGCTATGCCGGTAAAGCATATGGTACGGACAATATTGGCGGTTATGGCTGCGGCCCTACCGCTATGGCAATCGTGGTGTCCTCTCTGACGGACGATATGGTTGACCCTGTGGAGATGGCCGAGTGGTCTTACAACAACGGCTACTGGTGTAAAAGCAGTGGTTCTTACCATGCGCTGATACCTGCCGCCGCTGGGGAATGGGGGCTTCCGGTTTCCGGCTGTACCACTGCGGAACCACAGCGCATCACAGACGCACTGGCTAATGGTAAACTGGTAGTAGCAATCATGTCTGAAGGCCACTTTACCTCTTCCGGTCACTTCATTGTCCTGCGTGGCGTAAAAGACGGCAAGATCATGGTGGCTGACCCTGCCAGTTACACACGGAGCGAACAGCTCTGGGATCTGTCCATTATCTTAAATGAGGCCAGCCGGCGCGCTGGAGCTGGCGGTCCGTTCTGGATTATCGGCTGATGTGCCCGCCCGGCTTCGGAAACGAGGTTAATCATGAATCATAAAATCGACCGAGATACCTACATAATACCACCTAATTTCATCGAGTCAGGCACCTTCTTCGGTGGTATGTTCAAAGCCCGCAATGTGATTGAAGCCGGCATCCTGGCATTTGCCATTGGTGTGCCGGTTTTTTCATTGCTTCCTCTTGGCCTGACTGCCCGTATCATCGCTTTGTGCCTGACCGCACTGCCAGCAGCATTGGTGGCGCTTATCGGAATTTCCGGTGAGAGCCTTTCCTCTTTTCTGCTGATTTTCATAAAGTACCTGCGAAACCGCCGCATTGTAGGCGGTAACAGCGCAGAAGATGCGGTTCCTGCGGCAGAGCATGGCGGCAAGCATATTAAAAAGAAGGCACACAAGCCCGATAAGGCTCCCAGGCGGTCACGGCGCTCCGGCAGAGAGGATTTCCCAGCGGAGTTTGATGAAGTTCGTAGCTACGAGATCCGCCAAAAACTCCGTCCTGTGAAAAAGCAGAAGCCTGCCAAGGAGAAGAAAGCCGCCAAGCAAAAAAAGAAGGTCTCCAAAGAGCGCAAAGTAAAACGCCCTATCCGCACTCAGGAGCCGAAGCCCGCCTGCCTTAACCCGGTAGCAGATTATCTGCCGATTTCCAAAATTGAAAACGGCATCATCTACACGAAGGACCACCGCTATGTCAAGGTCGTCGAGGTAGTACCCATCAATTTTATGCTGCGCAGCGCCCAGGAACAGCGGAACATCATCTATTCCTTTGTGTCCTACTTGAAAATCAGCCCCATCAAGCTGCAAATCAAGGTACTGACACGTCGGGCAGAGATCAACCGCCATCTGGATACCGTTCGGAAGGAGATGGAACAGGAGACCAATGAACAATGTCTGCTCATGCAGGAAGACTACCTCCAGTTCGTTCAACAGATCGGTTCCCGTGAGGCAATTACCCGACGTTTCTTCCTGATTTTTGAATATGAGCCGTGGAGCAACACCAAGCGCTCTGATGAAGAAGGCGAGGCAATCAATGCCCTGCAAAGTGCAGTCCATACTGCTACCAACTACCTCCGTCAGTGCGGTAACGAGGTCATCGTTCCGGAAAACTGGGATGAGTTTACCGTAGATGTCCTCTATAACCTGCTCTGTAGAAATGAAAGTGCTGTAAAGCCGCTCTCCGTCCGGGCACAGGAGGTTGTGGCTGAGTACCTTGCCAAAGGGCGCGACAGTGAGATCGACCATATCCCTGCCACCGAATTCTGTGCGCCAAAAAGCATTGACTTCACGCATGGTCACCATATCTGCATTGACGGTCTGTATTATGCTTATTTGCTGGTGCCCTCTGATGGCTACAAAACGCAGGTTCCAGCCGGCTGGCTCAGTCTTATCGTCAATGCCGGTGATGGGATCGATATGGATATGTTCCTCTCCCGTCAGCCCAAAGAAACCATCATCCAGAAAGTCGGACAGCAGCTGCGTATCAACCGTTCCAAAATCAAGGACGCCAGCGACACCAACACCGACTTTGATGACATTGATGGCGCTATCCGAAGCGGGTACTTTCTCAAAGAGGGCCTTGCCAACAACGAGGACTTCTACTACTTGAATCTGCTGATTACCATTACTGCCTCCAACGAGGAAGACTTGGAATGGAAGGTCAGTGAAATGAAAAAGCTCCTGCTCTCACAGGACATGAACGCCTGCACCTGCCATTTTCGAGAGGAACAGGCGTTTTTATCTGCCCTGCCATTGGTGGCAATGGAAAAGAAACTGTATGAGCGGGGTAAGCGCAACCTGCTGACAGGCGGTGCGGCAAGCTGTTATCCCTTTACATCCTATGAGATGTGTGATGATAACGGTATCCTGCTGGGTGTCAACAAGTACAACAGTTCCCTTATTATCGTGGACATCTTCAATTCTGCGGTCTATAAGAACGCCAATATGTCGATCCTTGGCACGAGCGGAGCCGGCAAAACCTTTACCATGCAGTTGATGGCGCTGCGAATGAGGCGGAAAAATATCCCCATTTTCATTGTTGCGCCCCTAAAAGGCCATGAATTCCATCGCGCCTGCTCCAATGTGGGCGGCTCCTTTATCCAGATTTCACCGGCCAGTCCCCACTGCATCAATGTCATGGAGATTCGGCGGGTAGACCGCTCGGTGAATGAACTTCTGGACGGTCCAGGCATCCAGTTATCTGAACTTGCAGCAAAGATCCAGCAGCTCCACATATTTTTCAGTCTGCTGATCCCCGATATGTCTCACGAGGAACGACAGCTTTTGGACGAAGCCCTTGTTCGTACCTATAACACAAAAGGCATCACTCATGATAACGCCTCTTTGGAAGACCCTGCACAGCCCGGCCAGTACCGTGAGATGCCGGTGCTTGGTGACCTGTACGAAATTTTGAAAACCTCCAAGGAAACGATGCGCATGGCCCACATCCTAAACCGTCTGGTAAACGGAAGCGCCAGCACCTTCAATAAGCAGACCAATGTTCGGCTCGACAACAAGTACACTGTTTTGGATATTTCCTCCCTCACCGGAGACCTGCTCACCGTAGGTATGTTTGTGGCGCTGGACTTTGTTTGGGACAGAGCCAAAGCCGACCGTACAGAAGAAAAAGCCATCTTCATTGATGAGTGTTGGCAGCTTCTATCCGGTGCCGGTGCTGCTGGTGTAAGATTGGCCGGCGATTTTCTTTTGGAAATTGCCAAAACCATACGCGGTTACGGCGGCGCCTCGATTTTTGCAAGCCAGGATCTTGCCGATTTCTTTGACCTTGACGGCGGCAGATTTGGTAAGGGCATCATCAACAACTCCAAGACCAAGATTATTCTGAATCTGGAGGACGACGAAGCCCAGCGGGTACAGGAAGCCCTGCACCTGTCCGATGCTGAAACAATGGAGATCACTCACTTTGAAAGAGGTCACGGTCTGATTTCTACCAATAACAACAATATTATGGTGGAGTTCAAAGCCAGCCCCCTGGAAAAGGATCTGATCACTACCGACCGCCGCGAGCTGCGTGAAATCGTAGAGCGAAAACGCCGTGAACAATCCACATCTGCCGAACAGCAGATATAACAATTTGAAAGGCGAGGTGATTCCCATGTGCAACTTTCCTGCCAGACGCCGCTATGCGTCTGCTTTGCGTCTGTATTACGCCTAAAAGCCAGTTTTGCCAGCCAGATCATCCTTTGGGCTTACACTGACTGGCTTTCCTTCCTATTTAATGCGTCTTGAATACGCCTATATTACGCCATTGGAGGTGATACCCATGAAGACCAGGGCTGAAATCTATGGAAATGAAGCTGCGGCTCTGCTGCGGATCGTCACGATGTATCCCGGTCTCAATATGCAGCAGCTTCTTTGCTTTCACCCTGGCAAAGAAGAAATCATCAAGACCCTGCTCTCCCATCTGCAAAAGCAGGGCCGTATTTTTCAAACTGATACAGGCGGTTACTTTCCGTCTGGTTGGGCAGCAAAATCGGACAGCTCCCTGATACGGGCTGCCTGGGTACTCTTGGATTTTATCGGGCAGGTGGAATACCATGCTCCCGGTGATTTTCCGGTCAAGCTTATCTTCTTTGCAAACGGTGAACTATACGAAATCGTCTACGCAGCTTCCGGCCAGGAGGCCCTAATCAACCATGCGCTTCGGGATGACCGCAGCGGTGGACGCCGCATCATTTTGATCGATAATCCGGAAGACATTCGCCGCATTGACTGCCCTGGCATTTCCGGTTTCTGCACCGTGGATGCAGCGGGCCAGGTGCATTACTTTAAAAAAACAGGAGGAACTTGATTGGAACGAAAAATCATCTCACACCGGATTGGAAGCATTCTTGATGATATATCCCGTTTGAGCAATGCTCTTTACGCGATGGATACCACGGATATTCAGCGCTATCCGGACAACTATGAAGTCTTATCCACTGATGCCGCCCTGCGAGCAGAGAAAATTGCCTGCAGGCTGCGGCATTTGATATATTCCAGCACCACCATCCGCAAAGGCGATTACCTGACATCCGCCGGTATTGTACACGGAATTGAGGTTGTCTATGAGGACGGTGTACTGGATGTCACCCTGCCTGGCCTGCTCCCAAAACGCAAGCAGAGGCAAAACACTGAGTTTCTGCTCGACCCGTTCTACTTCTCATTGGAGCAATACGCCAAAGAGCATCCCATGCCCCACTTCAGCGATTGTGTGGTGTGCTTTACGCAGGTTTATGACCAGTGCCTTCCCACCCGGCGTATCCGTGACTACGACAATCTGGAAGAAAAGCAGCTTCTGGATGTCCTCTCCACCTTCGTCATGGCTGACGATACCGGCCTGCTCTGCGATGCCTACAACACCGCTGCGCTGGGCGAAAAGGACTGTACCAGAATCAGTGTCATGGAAAAAAAGCGGTTTCCCGCCTGGCTTGCTGAGCATGAAAACACCCTAAAATCCATCTCGGATTTTTGAGCATTTTCAGCCATTGCTTGTCCGACCTGCCGCAACATCGTATTTCGCCCCGGATTTCGGGGCTTTTTTCTGTCGTTACACCACGGATTTTTACCGAAGTTCCTTGCAGTCTCGGTAAAAGCCACACACCACAAGGAGGTGATCACTTGGGAAATTCCCACAGCCAGACACGATGGCGTACAAGCTTCTCTCTCTGACTGCCATCTCCGGCGAGTTCCCCACAGACCAGCTTAACAGACTTCCCGGCAGTCCATATTATCTGGAGTCTGTTGTCACTGCACTGAAAAAAGACGGGCTGCTGCGTACCTATTACCGGGATAAACTGCGCGGCTACCGTCTGGGGCCGCGAGCCAAAGCCACTCTGCTGGAAAGCCGACCGGACAGGTTTGCCAGCTACCTGACGGGAGATACCGACACCAACCGTTTGAAATGCGAAATTGACCGAAGACTCCGGCTACACCGCCTGGCAGAAACCTATGTGACCATGGATAATGCGGGTGTATGTGTGTATCGGGATGAAAAACCGGCAATTTTTGCGCCGGAGGGTTACGCTGGCGGCAGGATTGTCTATCCTGCTTTTTTCAGTTCCAGAGAAGTGAAAGAAATGGGGATCGACACCACGAAGATCCGCAGTTCCCGCTCCACTGGAATACTCCTTGCGCCCTCCGGCATCTTCGTGACCTACAACAGCAGCAGCGCCCTGATGAAGTGGCGCTACAAATCGGAAATGCGGGTCAAGGCATTGATTTGGAGCGTAATCTGCCAACAGCGCCTGTCCCCACAGTTTCGCCATGAGGATGTTCATGGACTGATTCTGGGCAACAGCATGGATCTGGCTTACCAGATTTTGACCAGCACCGGAGGACGCAAACATGATTTCTTCATGCTGGATGGCAGCTATGAGCATTTTCTTTATCTTACCAACGACCATCAGGGGGAGGTGATACTTGCACTGTTGTGCGACCCTGGGAAAACTGCGGAGCTGGATCGCATTCTGCTCCAAGGTCTTACTGCGAGGCAGCCCGGACTGGCTATTGAGCATGACGGCATTTCACCGGATGGCTCACCAGTCCTGTTTGGCTATTTCTGCGATCTGCCCCGTATCGCACGCTTTAACACCTCTCTCGAACTATCCGAGCGCCCGGGCACACTGATCTGCTTTGACTTCCAGGCAGAGGTACTTCGCAGCTACTGTGGTTCCCAAGTGCGCTTCCAGACCATCGACTTCACAAAATTCGAGGGGAGGTTGTTCCCATAAACAAGAAAAAACTGATTGTGAGCCTGATTGCAGCGCCCTTTGCCACTCTTACAATCCTATACGCAGGCGGCTTTCTGGCGCAGCTTTTGGGTAACTATGCAACCTGGAAACAGGGCGGCGGTATTCCCGGCGATGGTACTTCACCGCTGGCCGCTTCGCCCGACTTCCTTCTCTGCCTTTCCTCTGTGCTCCGACCGCCTTATGGCGTGTATGGCATCTTGATCTGCATTGGCTTGTTAGCAGTGCTGCTCATCATGGTCATGCGCATGGGATATGGTGATGCCGGCGAGTATGATGAAGACCGTAATTTCTCCTACTCCGCCAAAGGCACTTATGGCACCTCCGGCTGGATGTCCCGCAAAGAGATGTCCGGCGTACTGGATCTGGTGCCCGATCTGCGAAAACACAAGGGTGTTGTACTGGGTATGCTGGATGGCAAAGCAGTCTGCATACCGGAAGATACCAGAATCAACGGCAATCTGGCAGTCTACGGCGCCAGTGGTTCCATGAAAACCCGTTCGTTTTGTATGAACCGTATCCTTCAGGCCACTGTCCGAGGCGAAAATGGCGCCAGAGAATCATTGATCATCTGCGATCCCAAATCGGAATTGTACGAGAAGTCAAGCGAATTTCTCCGCAGCCGGGGCTATTGTGTCAAGGTATTCAACCTCGTTTCGCCTGAAAACTCAGATTCCTGGTGTTGCCTTGCCGAAGTTGAGGGACAGGAACTAATGGCCCAGCTTTTTGTAGATGTCATCATCAAGAACACCACAAACAACGGCAAGAGCGACCATTTCTGGGATGCCTGCGAGATGAATCTGCTCAAGGCCTTGGTACTGTATGTGGATCAAGGCTATGCGGAAGAAAACCGCAACATTGGCGAAGTCTACCAGCTGCTGACCCTCAATGGAGAATCCCAACTTGACACATTGTTCGAGGCGCTTCCTTCCACGCACCCTGCCAAAGCACCCTACAGCCTGTTCAAGCAGGCCAGCGACACAGTGCGAAGCGGCGTGATTATCGGTCTGGGCAGCCGCCTGCAGGTATTCCAGTCTGAACTGATCAAAAAAATTACCGCTAAGAATGAGATCGATCTGGAGCTTCCGGGGCAGCAGCCCTGTGCCTACTTCCTCGTTATCAGCGACCAGGACAGCACCTTTGATTTTCTGGCCTCGCTGTTTCTATCTTTCTGCTTCATCAAACTGGTGCGATATGCAGACCACAACTGCGAGGGCGGCAAACTGCCTGTGCCTGTCCATATCCTTGGGGAAGAACTGACAGCGTGCGGCACGATCCCAGACCTCTCCCGCCGGCTCAGCGTAATACGCTCCCGGAATATCTCCATGTCCTGTGTGTTCCAAAATCTCGCAGGATTGCAGAACAGATACCCGCAGAATTTGTGGCAGGAAATCATTGGAAACTGTGACGCGCAGTTGTTTTTAGGCTGTACAGACCAGCTTACTGCCGAATTTATTTCTGCCAGGACAGGGCTTGCCTCTGTAGCAGTATCCAGTAAATCCAAACAGCTAGGCACCTGGCGTATCTCCAACTATACACCGGAGTTTCGTGAGACCTCCGGTGTTGGAAAACGCCCTGTACTTACTCCTGATGAAGTCCTGCGGCTCCCTCTGGATCAGGCGCTCATCATCATCCGCGGCAAGAAGGTTCTGCAGGTAGACAAAATGGATTACTCCAAACACCCGGAAGCCAAGTACCTGCGTTCCTGCAAAGCATCTGCCCATGTACCGGAATGGCGCCGCTTGGAAGAAGAAGCCGCCAAAACACCGCAGCCCGCTCCGAAACCGGCTCCGGCAGCAAAGAAACAGGCAAAGCGCAAAGCCACAAAGCCGGCATCCCCCACAGATAAATCACCCAAAGAGGCTCCGGCTCCCAAATCTGCTGGTACGCCGGAAGGCATTATTACCACAGACAAGGATTCCATCCTGTCTTGAACAAAACTATCAAATTCATAGGAGGTTTTAATCTATGGCAACCAAGAAAAAAGAACTTCTGGAACAGGACGCTCCTGTTACCGAAACCGTTATGTCGGAAGACGAAACTCTGCCGGCCGATACCGCTCAACCTGAATCCCTTCCTGCAGACGCTGGCGATGGTCTGGATTTGAACGAACTGCTGGGGCAGATGGATCAGCCCCAGGAGGACACATCTGCCGAAGATATGGCTGAGGATCCCCTTCCTGAACTTACCGAGGAGGAAATGTTCGGGGATACACCTGCTGAAACAGACGATCAAAGCGCTGCTCCCACTGATATGCCGGAAGACTCTGATGTGCAGCCGCCTGATGTTTACGAAGATAACGCCGACGCTGTGCAGGAACCCCCTGCACCTCCCAAGCCCAAGCGTACCAGCCGAAAGAAGAAAGAAGCTGCTGCTCCTGAAGAAACTTTTACAGAGGAAGTTCCTGCCGAAACAACAGAGTCGCCGGATACAGCCGAAACCATTTCTGTTGCGGAGGAACCTGCTGTGGAGCCTGACGTTCCTGCCGTGGAGGAAGCTGCCGCTCCTGCACCCACTCCTCCTCCCCGGCGTCAGCCCCGCCCCCAGCGCGGCGAGGCCCCCGTCCTTACCATCCGCAGCCGGGATGATGTTGAGACTGCCGAAGACCGTGATGATGTAATCTGGCATGAAATCCATAATGCCTACCGCACCCGCAAGATCATCACCGGCAAGCTGGGCGGCATTGAACAGCTGGACAACCGCAAGACGGTGGCAGTTGTGGATTACAAGGGGTTCCGTGTCATTATCCCTATCAAGGAAATGATGATCAATCTGGGTCGCAGCCCTTCCGGTCAGGAATACGCTGACCTTATGCTGCGCCAAAATAAGATCCTTGGCAACATGCTCGGTGCTGACATTGACTTCATCGTGCGTGGTATCGACTCCAAGACCCGCAGCGTAGTTGCCAGCCGCAAGGAGGCCATGCTGCGCAAACGCCAGATTTTCTATTTGGATACGGATGCTGCCGGTATGTACCGTGTCTATGAGGGGCGCATCGTCCAGGCGCGTGTGATTGCAGTGGCCGAAAAGGTTGTGCGCGTGGAAGTCTTCGGCGTTGAAACCTCCATCCTTGCCCGTGACCTTGCCTGGGACTGGATCGGTGACGCCCATGAGCGTTTTTCCGTAGGCGATGAGGTTCTGGTCCGTATTCTCAGTGTGCGGCGCAACAGTCTGGAGGACTTGGGCATCAAGGCTGACATCAAGAGTATTTCCGAGAACACCGACAGGGACAACCTGCAGAAGTGCCGTATCCAGGGCAAGTATGCCGGCCGTGTCACAGATGTCCACAAGGGCGTTGTCTATGTGCGCCTCTCCAATGGCGTCAATGCGGTAGCCCACTCCTGCTATGACTACCGGATGCCCGGCAAAAAGGACGATGTATCTTTTGCCGTCACCCGTCTGGATATGGAGCGGGGTGTGGCCGTAGGTATTATCACTCGGATCATCCGCCAAAACCTGTAAGCAAAAGAGCCTGGGGAGCAAAATAAACTGCTTCCCAGGCTGCCTTCTATCATTGGCTCGCCACTTTCTTTATATTAGATTTTTGACAGCCGCACATTACTTATGTGTAATTTAATGTGTGGTTGTCATTTTTGATTGACAACCACATATCCTCTCCACACGACTATCCTCTTAACCCCTCTATATAGATTTTTATTTTTCATTTGCGTTGATTTTTCACAAAAACGCGGATATAATATATTATAGCAAGGATTTAGGAGGTTGGTTTTATGCTGATTCAATTTAGTGTAGAGAACTTTCTCTCTATCAAAGATAATGTCGTGTTATCCCTGCTTGCCAGTAAGGATAACGAACATCCGGAGCACCTGATTGTGGACGGAAACAAAAAGCATTTGAAGTCTGCCGTGATTTACGGCGCCAATGCTTCCGGAAAGTCCAATGTCTTGAATGCGTTTTGGTTCATGGTAAATTATGTGCTGACTTCGCATAACCAGCAGCTCCACAAAACCATTGAGCGTTCGCCGTTCAAGTTTGACCGGGAAACACCCTCTCGCCCCAGCAGCTTTGAGGTCATCTTCACCACAAATGGCATCCGATATGCGTATGGCTTTTCTGTAACAGACAAAGCTGTTATCGAAGAATATCTGTATTACTATCCCAATGGCAGGCAGGCACTCATTTTTGAGCGAAAAGACACAAAAGATTTTCGCTTTACCGTTGATGTCGATGAACAAAACACTCTCAAGGATCGCACTTCGGCCAACAAGCTCTATCTGTCTGTCGCATCAAACTGGAGCTATTCCAAAGTGATTCCGGTTCTGGAATGGTTTGCTTCCTGCCAGATCATCACGAAAAATTCTGTTGCAGATGCCTACGGCCTTGAAGCAGAACAACTCAAAGATGATGATTACCGGCATGTGATCGCCTCTATGCTGCGTGTTGCAGATTTTGGCATACAGTCCCTTCAGATGCGTGATGCAGAACCCGCTCCTTCTCAGCACAATGATATCTTTACCAATATTGAGGCCATTCACACGGTACAGGATACAGAGGGAAATACTTCTTCCTACGCGCTGAACATGGCAGAGGAATCTGATGGCACCAACAGTTATTTCAAACTGATCGGTGTTGTAAAAAAGGTGCTAGATGAAGGAACCCTTCTTGTCGCTGACGAGATGGACGCTCATCTGCATCCTCTTCTGACAAAGCATCTGGTCTCGCTTTTTAACAGCGTGGAGTTCAATCCAAATGGAGCCCAGTTGATTTTCACATCACACAACACCAATCTTCTTGACCTGGATGTACTGAGGAGAGATCAGATTTGGTTTACCGAAAAAGACGAGCAAACAGCGGCTACCGATCTGTTCTCCCTTTACGATTTTTCCATCCGCAAGGATGCCAAGGTGGAGAAGGGCTATCTGATTGGCCGTTATGGTGCGATCCCCTTTATCAAGGGAGGGCTGTAAAATGGCACGTGGAAAAATTGAAAAGCGTGGACAGCGACGCAGAAAAATAAAGCCTGTCATTCTGATTGTAACGGAGGGTTCTCAAACTGAGCCTAAGTATTTTGAACACTACCGCAACCGTCAGACAAACATTGATATTCGTGTGGTCGGCAGCCGCACCAGCGGAGGTGAAACTGATTACCTCAGCCTGATCAGGAAAGCCGTGGAATATCAGAACAAAAATCAGATTTCCGTATCAGAGGGAGACTCTGTATGGGTAGTTGCAGATGGAGATGTGAACTACAACAACCCTGACCCCATCACTGCAAAGGACAGTCTGCTCTCCAAGGCAAGGAAAATGGCAGATGCGAAGGGGATTCAGATTGCACTCTCCAATCCCTGCTTTGAATTTTGGTATCTGTTGCATTTCCAGTACACCACCAAATTTTTCAAAGACTATCCCGCAGTGAAAAACGCATTGACCACTTATCTCCCTGATTATGAGAAAGCTGGCGATGTATATAACCAGTTAGCAGAGCATACAGCCATTGCGATTCAGAACGCCAAACGTGTAGAGCAATACCATCTTCAAAATGACAGCAGCAAACCGTTTGGAATTGCTGTCAATCCATTTACCGACATCTATCAGCTGGTGGAATCACTGCTGTAATGTTTCAAAGAAACATGGTTGGCACAAAATTGTCTCTACATTGGCACAGTCCTGCCCTTTCGCCGTAAATCCATATCTGTTATACTTGATACAGTCAAAACTTTGCATAGCAGCCGCTCCGGTTTGGAGCGGCTGTTTTCAATTTCAGTAAAGGTGGTGGTTTCTATTCTCTTTCAAAAAGCCCGGAAAATGCTGAACAACGAGCGGGGCGAGGCCAACTATTTCAGTACGGTGGTCTTTATCTTCATCGCTGTCCTGCTGCTGGCCTTCATTATCGACCTGTTCAGCATCATTTCCACCAAGCAGGAACTTGACCATGCCGCCGATCAGATGGCCAAACAAATCCAGCTTTCCGGCGGCGTCAACGGCGAGACCGATGAGCTGTTTGAATTTTTGAGTTCTCAGATCGAAGGAGCCGAAAATATTTCCTACTCCATTGACGCTACCTACACATCACCCAGGCCATCCGGTATGACAAATGCCATCCAGTTGGGCACCCCCTTCTTCATTACTATCGAGGGAGATGCCAAACTGGGCGGGTTCTGGAATTTTGACCTGGTAAACATCACAGTGGTTGCCCGTGGCAGCGGCGTCAGTGAGCACTACTGGAAGTGAGGTGACCTATGAAACGTATATTCCTGCGGCTGAAACAGCCGCTGCGAAACGAACGGGGCGAGATCACCTTTTTCGCCTGCTTTTTTGTGGTAGGTATCGTGATGCTGATTTCCTTCCTGCTCCTGTACGCTTCCATCCGGATCACCTGCATCAACATCCGCAACGGCGCTAAAATGGAGTTAAATAACCTCAGCGGCACGATTTATGCAGACACCTACCGCTCCCAGCGTGAAACCAACTCTGAAGAGTACCTAAATACCCTTTACTCCAGCAGTGACTATACCGACATGCTGGAGGCTACAGTGGCAGGCGGCCTGGACTCCAAGATTCCGCTTTCAACGGAGGATTACAAGGTTTCCAACATCAGTCTGGAGTTCAATGTAGAGGATGGACGGGTTGAGTACATCTTTTACTGTGATGTGGAGTTCTATGTGCAGATGTTCGGTCACAGTTATCCGGCTATCACCCAACGGGTGGAGCTGACAGGCTACCACAACACAAAATTCTAACAATACTGTTGAAAGCCCGGCACATTCTACCGTATAGGCTTTATATAACAGCAAAAAAGGAGTGTATGTAAAATATGAAGGAGTTTTTCCAATCCAAAGGCTTTATTGTTTCCTCGCTGGCTCTCCTCTGTGTCACTATTCTGGGTGTCTGCTGGTTCGTAAGCCGCGACCGTACCGGAGATTTTAGACCGGATGAATCCCCACCCAGCAGCGTCACCGGCGCTTGGTCAGATGGCGGCACACAGACAGATGGTGATAATGGAGCAGATGCTTATGCTCCCGGCCAGTCCACAGATGCCGAAGAAGAATATCCCAAAGTAACCTCCCAAACGGAGGATGAGGTTGTGATCGACTTCACCGATACTGAAAAGCTTGAAGAAACGCCTCCTCCGGTGCCGGAAGGTAAGACCGAAATCAAAGATCCTGGTCAGGAGCATACCGTCAATCCCGACCCGTCAGTTCCGGAGGTCACTGCCCCGCCCGCCGAGCAAGCGCCGCCCAGCAATGAGCCGGTTCCAGGCTCCAGCAACGGAAATGGAGCTGTATATGATCCGGTGTTTGGCTGGGTTGTTCCCGGCAATGTACAGCAGTCCACCGGTGACAGCGATGGAGATCTGAACAAACAGGTCGGCAATATGGGCTGATTTACTACAACTGAATATGGCACTACTTGGCCGTCACAGGATTGTGGCGGCCTTCCTATTTTCAAAAGGAATGGAGCGTGATGTATTTGAAACGACTTCTCGCCTTCCTATGCTGCTTTACCCTTGTTTTCTGTCTATTCCCCTCCTCTGCCTTTGCAACGGGCGGAAATGGAAACATAGATGGCGGCGGTGGCAGCATGGGTCACGGCACAAGCAGCAACTTCTGGAATTCAGGCAACGATGGCGTCCGTATTACTGTTGTTGACGCATCCAGCGGAACTGCCGTATCTTCTCCGCTGGACTTTTCAAACCGGACACAGAAGACCAATCTTCTCCATTTTGGGAAAGTCAACAAACTGCAATACCTGGGCGGCGCCGGTCTCTCCCTCCAGTCCGGCGTTGCCTATTCCTGCATTAGACCTACACAGTCTATGCCCACAATCGTCAGCAGTAAGGGGCAGAGCAACATCGAAGCCATCAAACGGTATTTCTGTTCTGAATATGCGTGCATGATGGTCGCTCAGGCAGCCGGAGTCGATTATGAGCGGATGATTGCCGGCGAGTACAAGCTGCTGATCGAGCCCATTGCCTATTTCACACACAACGGCCAGTACTACTGTATGACAGCTACTGAAGCCGGCCTGTATGATCAGATGTCCGGCGGCAATCTGCGGAAAACCATGACCTCGCTTACCCATAAAAATCTGCCGCTGTCAATGTTCCTGGAATTCAGCGACCTTGGCATCTCCGCCTGGACAGGCAGCACCACTGGAAAGCAGAACAATTCCGACATCATCAGCACCCTTGGCGTTGGTATCGTCTGGTTTGATGAAGCTCCGCCGGAAGGAGAAATTGAGGCCCCTGATGTCGAATACCGAGTAGATACGGATGTGATCACCGCCGTCACACTGCGGACAGATCAGGATCTGACGCCGGATAATCCGGCATCGGTTACCTTCCATATCCTCGGCACCACCTACCGGGTCAATGATATAGTGATCCCAGCCGGTGACAGTCAGGTAGTCTGGGTCAAATGGCATACCCCCTCCACCCCACAGACCGTGACCATTACAGTATCTGTCAGCGGCGCCTATACCGCTCAGGATACCTTTGTCGCAAAGATCGTGGATCTGAATGAGCACATTCCGCCTGACCCTGTGGCAACCGACACGAATCCCGGCTACTCTGTGCCGCCCCTGCCCAGTGAAACGCAGAAGCTCACTGCCAACTGGGGCGTCTGGAGCTGCTACTGGGTGCCTGTATGGGTATGGTGCGACCACGGTGAAGATGGCGGGCACTGGGTTGATGAAGGATATTGGGAATACGAATATACGGGCTACTCCGCTTCCATCAGCGGCGAGATGTCCCTAATGCCAGACGATATTGTACCCACAGCATCCGGCAAGACGATGAAAAGCGGGTACGGCGTTAAAACCGAAGTGCGGGCAACGCTGTCCACAGATGCCCCGACCAGCCACATTACTTATCCTCAAACCGCTTTTTCCGTATTTCCTGAGTTCCAGTATCAGACCTATCTGCGGCTTCTGCAGCGTTCCGGCGGCCAAAGTGCAAAATTCATCTTCAAGCCCAACGAGTTTTCTACCTATGACCGGACAGTGCATTTCACACCGCTGTGGTTCCCCGATGCCACCGACTACACCATCTATACACAGGTGTGGGATACCTGGACTCCTGACGGCATGTTATCCATCAACCTAAATGACTATGTTTCGATCCAAGGGAGCCTTTATGATGACTGGTATACCAATCGAGAATAACCTCTGGACAGCTTACCTGCTTACCATATTTTTTGTGGTGGCCGGCTTTGCTGTCTACGATGTGCTTTACAGACGGGTGCCTGACCGGGCACTCGTCTTTTTTATCCCCTTAGCTGCCTTGGCGCCGGTCCTGCAGGGGTATTTCCTGTTAAATCATGGGCTCCCGCCGCTCTTCCTCTGGCCGGTCGCTACCCATGCCCTGGTAGGCGCCCTGCTCGGCTTTTGTATTCCATTGGCAGCTGCACTGGCAACAAACGGCACTGGCCTGGGCGGCGGGGATATCAAGTTCTGCGGGATATTAGGGCTGGTCTATGGCCCTTCCGGCATGGCACTGGTCTTTCTGACTGCCGCTGTTACCGCAATGCCTGTGATCTTTCTTCTCAGGCGGCTTTATCGAACTGGGCAGCCCCTTGCTGTCCCGTTCCTGCCATTTCTCGCCTGTGGCTGCTGTACAGCGACCCTGGCCCAACTATTTTAAGATAGGAGACAACGCTTATGAAACTGAATAACCGATTCATCTTCGGTATCCTCTCTCTGCTGTTGGCGGCAGTTATCGCCTTCGTGGCACTTCCAACCATCGCCCGTCAGACCAATGGAAAAGAGGAAATCGTCCGTATCACCCAGCCGGTATTGAAAGGCGAGCAAATCTCGTCAGAAAATGCCGAGGTGGTTGAGGTAGGGGGCTATAACCTCCCCTCCAACATCGCCCATCAGCTCTCTGATGTAAATGGTCTTTACGCTACCGCCGACTTGGCTGTGGGTGACTATATCCTTACCAGCAAGATCAGCTCTGTACCGGTTTCGTCCGATGTGGCGCTCAACAGCATCCCTTCCGGTAAGGTTGCTATCTCGCTGACCGTTAAAACACTTGCTTCCGGCCTCTCTGACAAGCTTCAGCCCGGTGACATCATCCGTATTTACCACTTTCTTGATACGGCGGCCGAAGTACCGGAACTGCGTTTTGTCAAAGTATTGTCCGTCACAGACTCAGACGGCATCAATGTGGATAATGCCAAGGAGCCCACGGAGGATGAAGAAAAACAGCAGTCAGCCACCATCACTGTGCTGGCAAGCCCTGAACAGGCGAAGATCATTACCGGTCTTGAAAATGACGGCGTAGCTCATGTGGCTCTTATCTCCCGCAACAATGACAAACTGGCAGATGAGCTGCTTGCCGAGCAGGATAAGACTCTGCAGGAAATCTACTTCCCCGAAACTTTGATTGAGGAAGAAGCTGCAGATACGGAAAATTCTGACGCTGAAGGTGAACCCCAGGAAACGGTAAATGCAGAGACTGCACAATCCACCAATGAAACTGCACCCTCGGCAGAATAATCAAATCAAGGAAGGAGGATCTTCGTTATGGGTAAAGTTATCACCGTCTGGGGAAGCCCAGGCAGCGGCAAATCCATGTTCTGCTGTATTCTGGCCAAAGCCCTGACCCGGGACAAGCGGAAAGCCATCATTATCAATGCCGATATGAATGTCCCTATGCTGCCGGTCTGGCTGCCGGAGCAGATCATCCAGACCAATACCTCTATCGGCCAGGTTTTGAGCAGTGTGGAGATTGATACATCTCTGGTTGCCAGTCATGTGACAGTGCTGAAAAACTATCCCTTCATTGGGATGATGGGCTATGCGGCAGGAGAAAACCCGCTGAGCTACCCAGAGGTCAAATATACCATGGTACTGCAGCTCATTCATGCTGCCGCCAAACTGGTAGATTTCGTCATTCTGGACTGCAGCACCAGCATGACCAATGTGTTCACTCCCGCCGCCATTGAAGCCGGCGATGTGGTCATCCGTATCCTCACCCCGGACCTAAAGGGCATCAACTACCTGAAAGCCCATCAACCTCTGCTTGTGGACGAGCGCTTCCGGTTTTCTGAGCATATGACATTCGCCGGTCTGGCCCGTCCCTTCCACGCCTTGGATGAAATGGGCTATATCATTGGCGGGTTTGACGGCCTGCTTCCCTACAGTAAGGAGATCGACCGCTGTGCTACCGAAGGCGGTATGTTCAAGGCTATCACCTACTGTAACCCCAAATACACTGCTTCACTGAACAAGGTACTGGAAATTCTGGAGCAAATGGAACTGGCCGAGCAGTCAGAGGATGATGCGGCGTATGAATGTGAGGAGGATGCCGATGAGTAATTTGAATGATATATTCTTCACACCGGCCGCCAATCAGGAGCTGACCTATGACCAGGTACTGGAGGATGTGCAGCGGTATTTTGCCGAAAACCATGCTTCCACCATTGCCGAAGCCGGGGAAGGCAATGCAGAGCGTGCCACAAGCCTGCTCAAAGAACTGATGGAACACTACATTGTCAAGCGAAAGTATGCCCTTGACGGGCTCTCTACAAAAGAACTGTGTTCCAAGCTCTATGAGGATATGGCCGGCTACTCCTTTTTGAAGAAATGGATCTATAAACCCGGTGTTGAGGAGGTCAACATCAATGCCTACAACGACATTGAAGTAATCGAATCCAGTGGGCGCAGCATCAAGATCCCTGATAAATTCAGTTCGCCCCAGCACGCCATCGATGTGATCCGCAGGATGCTCAACGCCTGCGGCATGGTCATTGATGACACCATGCCCAGCATTGTGGGATTTCTGGACAAGAACATCCGCATTTCGGTGGACAAAACTCCCATTGTGGATGCAGATGTAGGCGTCAATGCCTCCATCCGTATTGTCAACCAACAGACCGTCAGTGAAGAAAAACTGCTGAACTCCGGCAGTGCCACCGCTGAAATGCTTCACTTTCTGACTGCCTGTATCCGATATGGGGTGTCCGTCTGCATTGCTGGCTCCACCGGCTCCGGCAAAACCACGATCATGGCCTGGCTGCTGTCCAATGTGCCCAATAACCGGCGCCTTATTACCATTGAAGAAGGCAGCCGCGAATTTGATCTGGTCAAGCGGGATGCGCAGGGCAATATCCTTAATTCCGTAGTACATCTGCTGACCCGCCCCAGCGAGAACCCTGCGTTGAACATCAATCAGGATTTTCTTCTGGAGCGGGTGCTGCGTAAGCATCCGGATGTCATCGGTGTAGGTGAAATGCGGTCAGCGGCAGAAAGCCTGTCCGCAGCCGAAAGTTCCCGTACCGGCCATACTGTATGTACCACCATCCACTCCAACTCCTGCAACAGTACTTACCGCAGGATGATGACCCTTGCCAAACGCAAGTACAACATGGATGACTCCATCCTCATGCAGATCATGGTAGAGGCGTATCCCATCATCGTCTTTACCAAGCAGCTGGAGGACCGTTCCCGTAAGATCATGGAAATCATCGAGGGCGAGGACTACCAGGACGGGCGGTTGATCGCCCATTCCCTATACAAATATGAAGTGGAGGAC
>ERZ791810.885-NODE-885-length-24791-cov-16.779512_pt1 | contig 24791 bp, 26 predicted proteins | sample MGYA00510304_ERZ791810 | MGnify/ENA primary metagenome ERZ791810 (study PRJEB30046, sample SAMN00791967) | human gut metagenome | study: EMG produced TPA metagenomics assembly of the A metagenome-wide association study of gut microbiota in type 2... | reverse complement strand
GTAAATGGTAGTCGTTTACTGTTTTGGGTAGGCGGTGTGTTATTCATCGCTTACTGTTCATTAACCTCGCCATTCTCGGAATTCATTTTAGGAATGAACCTTCTTCCATCGTAACAAATGTCTGTAGAAGCCTTACGAAGTTCTTTTTCCATAACCTCATAGGCAAGTATCACTCCATTTTTTACCGGATAGCGCTCATGCTTTATTGTAGAAAAGCCCCGTTTTTCATAAAGTGCTGCTGCAGGCAATGAAGCATCCAGATATGCCTTATCGTATTTTTTACTAATCTGAGCTTCGATATTCTTTATTACAAATGTTCCATAGCCCATTTTCTGGTGTTCCGGCAAAACATAAACTCTTGTAATATGATTATCTACGAAACAACCTGTACCTACAATATTTCCATCTATTTTGAGGACGCTCACATATCCATTTTCGATATCCTTTCTTATCGTTTCCTTACTGTGAAGCTCACAGAAAAATACCACCACTTCTGCCGGATAATATTTCGGATATACTGTTTTTATCGTATGCTGCACCAAATCGTACACCGCCTGAACCTCTTCTATTGTTGCTAATTCATATATCATAATCATTCTCCATATTTTACATATTAATCCACTTTATAAACGACGTCTTATCTGTACTGTTGTACCCGGCATTTCTATAGAAGTTTAATGTACTTTCTTCCTTAGAACCTGTAAGTAACATCATCTTATAACAATGATTCTCTTTGGCAATCTGCTTTGCAAAATTCAGGCAGGCAGTTGCATAACCTTTCTTCCGATAATCTACATGCGTCACTACATTTTCTACGAATGCATATGGGCGAACACCTCTTGTAAGATTAGGAATAATCACACATACGCAGGATGCCACAAGTTTCCCTTCCACTTCACAGACAATAAGATGATGATTCCTGTCATTAACAATACTATCCCATGTATTTCGTAAATACTCCGAATCTTCAGGAACCCTGTCTTCGTGAAGATATAGGTATAACTGTAATATTTCATCTAAATCATCTTTATTTGCTTCTCTAACCATCATTTTACCAATCCTTTTATTATAAAAATCTAATACAAATCAAAAAGAAGCATTACTTCCCTTGAACTTCTTTCTTTTCGTTTTCACAATACGAGATAAGGTCATATCTATTCAATATTTGATATAATATTGAATAATCTTGATTTATCAAATTCAATTCACCTATGTAATTATTTTCTTTACCCTTTTCTCTATCATAAACCAAGCACCCCACCACTCCATTTATATAAATTTTTTGAATATAGCATGTATTATAATCACCTATACACAAATCCAATTGTCCTACCTGCTTTATATCAGTCTCTAATTTTTCTTTTTGTTTTTTTAGTTTTTTCTTTTGTCTAATACGAATAAGTTCATTTATTACAATCTGCTTCGTTTCTAAAATTTGTTCATCATCACCAGTAATCGTTAACTCCTTCTCTAAGTCCGTTATTTTTTGTAACAACAGATCTCTTTCATATTCATCAATATAATATCTATATGATCCTGCCTGGCCCTTTTCAGCATATCTTGACAAAATAATACCAAAGAAAGAAAGCAATATTGTTACCATCCATACAAACATAAGCAATACACTTTCACACTCCATCATTTGACATACAAATGATGCAATGACGGATATAACTAACGAGTAGAAGCATGTTATCAAATTATCAAACAAAGAATTTTGAATCAAAAGAAAGTCTGCACGTGCATACAATCTTTCTATTTCTTTGTTTTTCACAAGCTCATCAACTTTTCCACCCTCTTCATAGTACAAATTTATTATTTGAATTTGTTTTATATAATAATGTTTGTCTTCACCCCAACATTTTTTATATTGGTCAATTTTCCTAAAAATCTCATCATCACACTTCTTAATATTATGGATTCCTCGCTTCATAATAAGAATTCCACAGATAACAAAATAAACAATCATGGCGACTGCTATCAATAAAAAGATTAAATTTAATATTGTTCTTATAATCTCAACTGTTCCTACAGAAAGATGGCTGACATTATACACAAAAACAACAGTTGCAACACATGTTATAGCAAATATGATTGCAGTAACGACAATATAACGCTTCATCCTCTTTTCCATAAAATCATCCTTTCTTACTTCTAATTTTTGTATATCTCTTATACACTATTTAGAAGATATATCTACATTATTCGGCAGATTCTCTAGTAATATATTATACTGCATTTAGTTTATATTCATCTACAAATATGGGTGAGTGTTTTCAAAAAACTCACCCTCTATACATTATCGACTCCTATTCCTGCTAACTTGAGCCACATCCCCAAAATACTGGCTCTCTTTCGTTGCCTCAATCTTCGCCTTAATGCACTCCTCCTGCCATTCCTTACAAGCCTCCTCATGCTTCCGCTTCTCCTCACGCACAGCAAAAAGCTCTGTAAAGAATTCAGCAGTATTAGCATATCCGGCATCCCTAAGCACCTGTGAAAGCTCTGCATTCATCTTCGCCACCTTTTTATCCAAAAGCACAATTCTCTCCTGCAACTCTTTCCTCTGCTTCTGCTTAAACACTCCGGTATATTCAGACAGCTCAATCTCCAGTTTTCCCCGCTCCTGTTCAACAACAAAGATTTCTTCATTCTTACGCTTCAATTCCACAGCCAATTCCATAATCATCGAATACTTAGACAACAACAATGGCTCCTTCGGTTTCTTAGGAAGCTGTGTCTCCTCCTGTACCACAACTGCCTGCGTAGGATCTTCCGTCAGCACCGGAACCTCTTTCTCCACAACCTTCTCGTGAACCACATTCACTACTCTTTCAGCTATCTTAGCCGTTGCAAGTAATACCTTGGATATAAGCAGTTCCAATGCCTTTATCGCAAGTCTGATAATCTCTGCAAAAAAAGATGGTTTATTCCCATATAATTCAATGGAACGTTTAACCTCCTCCGATATCTTTTCACGCTTCACATTCAAGATATCTTCTTTAGTAACTCCCGATATCAATGCTCTGTCCACCGTCTGATTCCATCTGACACGTTCCATATTATCTGCTTCAATTTCCGCAGCCTTGGGATTATTCTTGCCAATCTTCTTAGTAGCAAGATACATCCCGTTCCTGTCAAACACATGGAGTTTATCCTCTTCCTTTATAGCACAGACATTAATCAAACCAGTGTATAAACGCTTCACCTCATCCAAGAATCCATCAGCCTTAAAAAGTTCGTTTTTCTTGGTAAACAGATTTCTCTCATACATTTCCCCTTTTTTAATAACCTTGCATTTCTTACGGATATTCCCAGCCTCATCCAATATTTCCTTCTTGGTACGTCTATGCTTACCCAGCTCATCATAAAACATATTTCTGGTTGCAATCTTTTCGATTGGCTTATCCAGAAGCTGACGCTCCGCAAAGATCAGATGGATATGATAATTAGTCTTACGCTTGTTATGATGGAGTGCCGAAATGCATTCCACCTTATATTTCTGTTTAAAATGGTCTGTAAACCGCTTCAGCAGATACTCCGGTTCATAATGAACAAAAGATTCCGGCAAAGCAATAATCAGTTCCCTTGCCTCAATACATTTCCCTTCAGTTCCACTCTGCCGAAAACTTTCCTGATTGCACTTTGACAGTTCTCTCCAAAAACACCGTTCCGGAATCGTAGTATAAGTGGCATACAGATTCTCCTGCTTTGCCTTACTTGATATATAAGTAATTCTTCCTAACACATTGGTCAGCTTACTCATTTGAATAAATGAATTCCGTGGCACTCTTATCTCCTCCCTTCTAATGCCTCATGTGAGTGGATGCATAGGCATCCGTTTACGAACCCACCGCCGTGTCCGGCGTTTAGCTCGATGCAATCGCGAAATACACAGAGTACAAAACGAAGTTTTGTGCGATGGGTGTATTTCGCTCTCAAACGCCGAGGGCTAATGAAAAAATCTGCCCTTTGCTAAAAAAGAAAAAGCCACATACCTTCGAAAAGATACCTGGCTTCAACTAAGCTAATAACTGTATTCAATTGGCTACAATTTGTGCTGTTTCCAGCACCGCTTATTTCTTTTGCGATTACGGCTACAATTACTTCCACAAATGATGCTGCAACGCATCCATTTACAAAAATTCTATAGCCATCTGTCATTCACCACAAAAACTGAAATCAAGGAACTCGTTAATATCAGGTTCCATCCGGTACTTTTTCTCATCCTCCTCCGTGTAATCTTTTATTCCGCATTCATCTCCACCAGCCATAGGCTCTTGCCCTTGCTTCGACTCTTGTATGGGTGCTGATGCCTGCCCTGACATCTGCATTCCTGCCACCATCTGTGGCATTGGCATCTGTTGTTGTCCCGGCACTATCCCCTGCAATCCCAACACCGATAAAAGAGACTGCTGTTGCATCATATGCATACCAGCCAGCCCCGGCAGGTTATCAAGCACCTTCTGCTCAACAGCCTCCACAATGCTCTTTACAAAAGCCTGCTCTATTTCCCTTGATTCCAGATAAGGATCCTGCTTGGTTGCAAGATGCCTTGCATAGTAGTCATTGATAGCCACAATCACAAATTCATTCTGAGAGCGAAAGTCCTCCTTCACTTCCCTTGAGTGAAGGATTTCCCACGCCTGTTTTTCCGTCTCTTTTTCGTCATTAAAACGAAAATTATGATTCTTAACAGCCATTCAATCACCTACTTTCGATTCTTTTGACGAATCATCATATAACAGAAGTATTCATACCCCTTGGCGTTGGCACAGATGTCATGGTTAAAAGTAGTCCTGTCAGGATTGTACTTTCCAAACATCTCAACCATCTTTGCACCGCCGCCCATAACATACAGCTTCATCAAATCCTCGTTATACTCGTAATCACGAAGCTTTTCAAAAATCTCCTTTACATACTGCTCCGCAACTTCTTTTACCATATTCTGATACTTATCTTTCACATCAATCTCCCTGTATTGTAGCAATTGGCTGATAATCTCATCCGGCAGCTTCACTCCTGTTTGGTTCATAATGTGGTTCTGAATACGGATAAAACACTGATTTACACCCAGCTTTTCCGTCCACGACTTACTTTCAATGGGTCTGCCATTATTCAGATACATCACATTCATAGTACCATTCCCGATATCCACCAACAGATTCATTCCCTTGAAATCCCTCAGATTCTCAGCAACTGCCGCATATCCCTGTGGCATAACCGTACAATCCACGATTTCAATCAGATAGCTTACCTTCTTGTATTTTAGGGAAACATATCTTTCTCTGGTCAGATACTTCTTAAAGCTCTCCCCCTGTGCCTGTACCCACTTCGAAGGAAGTCCCACAGCCAGATGGATCCTAGCCTCTGTAAGTCCCCTCGCTTCCAGCTCCTTGGCAATGGCTGCAAGAGTCATGATATAAGTGTCATCATCCTCCTGCTTGTCTGCAACAAAGCCCTTATGACCTTCGCCAATAATATAATAAGCACCATCGTACTCAATATACTCCTTACTCAGCACCGGCTCACTGTCACACTTCATGATTCCTGTAGGAAAAACTCTGTGGGCGGTCTTCACATTACCATAACCATTATCCACGCCCAAAATAATCGTTCCGTTCATGTTATATTCTCTAATCTCTCTCATAAAAAATCCTCCAACTTCTTCTAATGATACTGGCGAACAATGTCGTTTAACACGACCTCTTCCGCCATTCGTTTTGCCTGTTCCCGAAGCCTCCACATTTCCATTGTGGAAGCTGAATTATGTGGCTTATGCTTCACCAGATACTGATTCATGATTCCCTCCAGCATCTCATAAGCCTCTTCGTTTACTTCAAATGCCTTGGTATTCAAGGTTCCCATACGAATATGATGCTTGTATCTCTCCGAATAGTTGGATTTCATATAATCTATCCATGACAGACCATATTTTCCAACCCACACATCTACTTTCTCCGAGATTGTAATATTCGGATAAAGCACTCCATTTACCTCTGTATAAGTACCGCCCATTGCTTCATAAGTTGATAATTCTCTGCTCATTACTACTACCTCCAATCCTTTATCTTACTCTGCCCCGACTGCAGTCCGGGCTTTCCTGCTTACTGTACTCCTGCTTCTCATACCACTCCTTCAAAAGCTGTTCAATTAAGCCCGTCTTCTGCTTTGGGGTATAATCTTCCGGGAAATACTTTGCCAATAAATCCGCGCGAAACTTTATCTGCTCCCTCTGATTTGGCTTTTCCTCTTCCAAAACCATACAAATCGCATCCATATCCAAGGTTCCATGCTGGCTCATTACCTTCAAACGACAAGCTTGTGATAAGGATGGCATACACTGCTCCAAATCCATAATAGCATGAAGCTCGTACTGCTCCTCTTCCTTCAGATAAGAAAGCTCCACAGCCACCGTAAAAGCAATCTTTCCTTCATCCACCATATCCAGAATCTTAGGAATAAGATTGGTCAGGCGGATATATCTTTTAATCTGAGCCACACTCTCCCCTACCTGTTTTGCAAGTAATTCATTACTCCGCATAGTTCCGGGAACAACATCTCCCTGCTCCTTTTTGACAAACCTCGGTTCAACTTGAGCCAAAGTGATATCTTCTGCCGATACCTTTTTCCCCTGATGCTTCATAGCATCAAGCTTCATTCGATAGGCAAATGCCTTCTCACTCGGCTTAAGATTCTCCCTGTGCAGATTGGAGTCCACCATCGCCACAACTCCTGATCATCATCAAGCTCTCTTATAACAATAGGCACCTCTGTCTCACCAGCCCATATGGCAGCTTCCTTTCTTCTGTGCCCGGATATAATCTCATATCCTCCACCATAAGGATTCATCCTTACTAACAGCGGAACAAGCACACCTTCCTTTTCAATACTTCTCATCAGCTCACACAATTCCATGTTTTTCTCAACCTTAAAGGGATGATTTCTGAAATCATGCAATTCGCTGATAGATACATTCCGAATCGTCTCCATACAATCGCTCCTTTCCAAAATCAAAAAATAAATGATGGTATAAAAATCCCTTGAATTACTTTTGGGTAAAAAGAAAGACCGCTCACTTTCAATTTTCTTGAAAATGAACGGTCTCTCACGCTACTTTTATTAAGTTGAATGATAATATGATATTGTTCAGAGCCAAGCATATATGCAAAAGTAACGATGAATGCTTGCATTCAAAAGTTGCTTTGCATATCTATTTGGCGGATACGCCACACCGAGGAAACACATCGTGTTTTCGAGGTTGGCTCTGAACAACCTATTTTGGCTTGGATGTGTTTCCACACACGCTATCCAATACAACCGACACATTTACCCCATCGGAAATTGCCTTTTTATACGTTTTCCGGTCACTCTGATCAAACCTGAAAAACCTCTCAAAGTGCCGGAAGTCGAAAAGTTTTACAAACTTTTCGGCTCGCGTGCAGTCGTCGAATTCCTCATAAACACTGGCTTTACATCCAGTTGTTTCCTCGGAACTCTCCTCGTTGCCTTCGCACAAATCAAGGATTTTTACATATCGGTCCGATGTAGTGCAACTATTGATTCCACATGTGTCGATAGGGTAATTGAGATGCACTTTCCAGAGTTTTCACTGTACTCTGGGAGTGAAAAATGTTGCAATCCTCTCTGATGAGGCTACAAAAATTGACATAATGCACTCTCTTATGTTCCTGCATAGAAAAAGATTGCATTGTATTTTAGATGTAAGCCAAATCAGCTTACGATTGACTCTGCTCTTTCTCTATGATCCAATACTTTCAAGATTTCTTTCATATATTGTATCACAGATTATTTTGTTTTGGAAATCACTTTCCTCTCAAATGGGCAGAAGAAAACCTCCAAATCTGTTGTGGCCTTGGAGGCATTATTCCAGCCATTCTTAAAAATTTAATACTTCTCATTCAGCTTGTAATAAATTTCCATTTAATTTTTCTATTATTTCGTTTAAGTATTTTATAAATTCCTCAGTATGCTTAACTGCAAATACCTTTTCATTTTTCTGTAAATTTTCTTTTTGTTCTTTCAGCAATTCTTGCAGTTTTCGGAAACCTACAAGACTCTCCTCCACTCTTATATCTGGCGATATAATATTTCCTTTCCACATTTTATTGAAATAATATGAAAACTGATGTTTATCGAAATTATTCCCTTTAGCATATGCTTCTGCAGTAATAATTGCCATTTCCACATCAAACACATTAAACCTCTTATTTTGGCATATAGTAAATGCCGTCATTGCATTTTCTTGCATTTCTTCAACATATAGTTTTTTATTATTACTAAACATTAATAAATTTCCCGTTTGGAACTCTTCTATGCTTTGATATGTTTTCCATTCTTCTTCTGTAAAATCTTCTTTATTATCTGCACCTATAATCGTATGAACTTGCTGCCCCTCTTTTCGTGAATCTAATAAATTGTTTATTACCTTATTAATCCCAATTCGAACTTTATTCCAATCTACCCTCACTGGTAACTTAAAATCATAATATCTTCCCCAACAATTATTCTGTATAAAATACACATATTCATCCAGACTAAGTTCTCCTGCATATGCCATTTGAACTACTTGTGGAAATCCTTCAATGATTACATCTTCTTCAATATCCATAATCCGATTGGTTCGAATAATATCAGTTGGTGTTTCCGCTTTTTTTCTCGATTGAATCATTCCTATTTCGTAATTAAGAGCATCAATATCCCATATGCCTCGAAGAATCCATTTTTTCACTGTTGCAAACATATATTTATTTTGAAAGAAGGGGTACAACTCCTGAACCTCATTATCCGAAAATAATGTTCCATAATGTCCTTCCTTCGCTATATCTGCTTTGTATGCAATTACATATGAAATAAAGCTATAAAACCATTTATCTATATCTTCAAATCCGTTTTTAATCAAAATTCCATACACTCGATAAAAATCTGTTATTGCACATTTAAGACTTCGTATGTTATGCGGTCTTTTATCCTTCTGAGATTCATTATAAGTATTTCTATCAGGTGCAAATAATTCTAATATTCCCTCTTCACATTCCTTCACAAAGTCCCTATATTTTTCATCTTGATATTTAGTTTTATCAACAATTGTATCTACAATGCTTGCATAATCAGGTATATACTGAACGGTTCGATGTATAATTTTTTCTTTAATTTCATCGTAAGATAATTCATCAATATCTTTTTGGGATTTGTACTTTATCTTTCCTGCTATTCTTTGGGGAGGATTGGTATCATCTTCATTCTTAACAGTATCTATTTCAACTTCTACTGGCACAGCAGTTATTTGCTTTGAACCTCTCATTTTTTCCTGATTCGCTATAATAATTGTATGAAATTTCTGGTTCTCACAATATTCATTAATCGCTCCAAGAATATCAACTGTCTCTAAACAACAACGTTCCAAATCATCAAAAACTAAAATTACAGGTTTCTCTTCTATCATATTTTTTATTTCCACAAAAGAGAACCAATCTGTAGTTGCTATTCCCCTAAACCACTCTGGTAAAAAGTCTAATTTACCTGCTATCTCTTTTCCCTTTTGAACCTTTTTTGCAACTGCATCCCAATTTTTTCCCTTATTATATTCACTAATCCATGCCTGTTTAACTGCCATATGTATTCCTTCAATACTTGCTATTCCAAATAGGGAAATACGAATTATATGTGCTTTGTTTTCCAATGCATCTTTCAAATCATTATCGATAAGATATGTTTTTCCACATCCCCATTCTCCAGTCAATAGTATAGCTCCGACTGGTTCAGGCTCTTCACAATAATATAACAACTCATCCAATGTTCTCATTTGAATTTTTCCTCTACATATAGTTTTTCAATTCTTCTAAATATCTTTTATGTTTCAATAAAGTATTTTTTCTTAATTTTTCCAAACTATTAAACAGAAGCCTTCAAGTTATTAAACTCAAAGGCTTCTCATTTTCATCAAAAATTTTCTTATGCAAGCGCAGGTTCCTTCCCTGCAATAATCGCTTTCACTTCTTCTACGTTTTTATCTGTAGCCATAGCAATCTGCTCTACAGTAAAACCATTGTTATGCATATTAAGAATAATTTTTTCTTCTTTTCTTGCTTCTCCAATCGCAATACCCTTTTCTTCAATTCCCTGACTCAAGTTACACATAACGCTCACATCCTTCCTGAAGTTCTCCTCAATAGGAATATCGTATTCATTTCCAATTATGTTTAGTTTTTCATCTATTGTAAGTTCCTGTGACAGCAGCGCACATAACAGACGGTGCAGTTCATATGTCTCATCATGTTCCGGCAGATTCTTTGCCAGTCCCAGCATGATGATATTCAACAGGTCAAGATTTCCCTTCCATTCATAGGAACCGATCAAATCTTCTTTTGTGAGATGCACATGGCTCATGCTGCTCTCTTCCATGTTCATACATACCCAGATGGAATATACACGCTTAATGTCATCGTAGCTGGAATTCTCAAAATCACGTTCTTTTTGTGATGAGATCAGTCTGCTCACATAAAAGATTGCCCGGTTTAAGATTTCATATCCCGTCGGCTCGTCTTTCTGTGCTTCTACATTGATGATAATCTGTGACAGTCCGTCTCTCATACGCACATAGAAAACGATATCAAATCTTACCAGACCTTCATTAATCTCTTCATTTTCTGTGTTGAAACCGACCAGTCTCTCACCATTTTTTTCGCTGGCTGCATTTGTAAGTCCAGGCTCTACCGGTACCGTACTGATATGTGGTGTTCCCTCGATGCAGTCGACCACATCCTTGGGATTCATGCCCTTAAACTCATCAACTGTTTTTACCAGTATATGTGCCAGTATGCTCTTCTGTCCTAACAGACGCTTTGCACTCGTATCATACTGTGCTTTTGAGTCTGTTGCTTTCACTGCATTTTTCAATTCTGTATTCACTGGCCTTCCTCCTTTTTGTAACAGATATAGTCATCCCCAAAAAGGCATCTGACCACACCTATATTATAACTTACCCATTTCTTTTATACAATCAATTTTTACATTTGGAAAAGGAACATAAGAAAAACTCCAAACCTGTCATAGACTTGGAGTCTTGATTCCGTCCATTTTTTACATTGTCTGCACCGGTGCATGCTGTTCCTGCCCCTCCTGCTCCAAAACATCCTGCTCTAAACTTTTTGCTGCTTCCTGCCCTTTTCCCATATACCGGATTTTAATGCTGCTGTAATCAACCCCTGCCGGTTCCAGCACCTTTTTCTCTAACATGTTTAACATCGCTTCGGTGTCAAATTTTCCCTCAAAATAAAGTTCCTCATCCACCTTTATCGGTACATCCATTTCTTCCGGTGAACTGCCAAGGATTGTCCTCCAGCGTCCGGCTACTTTTCCACACATTTCCATAAATCTTTCATGGATATCCGGCTGTTCATTACAGGTCTGCAAAATCCTTTGTGCCACCTTTCTCCATGTAGGTGTCTCTATCCATTCTCCCGGTGCGAACTGGACTGCCAGCGGTTTTTTCCCTTTCAGTTCTGCTGGGGACACTGTGATAAGGCAGCGTTCCCGGATCGTATCTTTCACATTTGTATGCAGCTCCCCACTCCGATACATCTGGAGCAGTGCATCACATTTCGTGTTCACAAGCTGTAACATTTCCTCCCTCAGTTCTTCTATCAGTTGCTCATAATTCATACGCTTTTCTCCTCCTGTCACACACTTACTTCATGTGCTTTTTTTATATCCACTTTCTTTTACTCATTTTCCGTTATATGCTTTCTGCTGTCCTTTCCTATTTTATGCCAACAATAAAACGCCCGGATCATCGGGCATTTTATTCTTACCATAAACTGGCAGGAACAACGTTTCCTATTTACTTGCTGCCATTCCTGCCGCAGCCTTACTCATATCGAATCTCCTGTTCCATGACAATGCCTGACTGGAACTGTATCAGCAGCTTCTCGCTGGATTCCACTTTGATGGTGGAGATCAGCCGTCTGACAAGGTCATTGTCGAACTCCTGTATCTGGCAGGTGCTTGTGCTTAAGTAATGGTCGATATCTTGGATTCTCTGTTCATAGCTGTCAGCCATCCATTTCTCGTTTCTGGCTGTTTTCTGTGCCTCTTTTAAGGCATTGATTTCCTCTGCTATGGTGCGATAGCGTTCATCAAACTCCGGTGTGTAGGAGCCGGTCTTTGCATTCTCCGCGATCAGTGCCACCATCTCTTCCTGCTTTTCTTTTATCTTTTCTTCGTATTCCTCAGACTCTTTTGCGGTGCTGTAGTTCCCGATGACATGGATGATGTTCTGCCGGAAGTTTTCCATAAATTCCATATCATCACTCGTGATCCTGTGGATGGCTTCCATCACCGCCCTGTTTAATGTGTTCTCTTCGAGTGTCTCGGATTCCCCGCATTTCTTCACTCCGTTAGTCAATCGGTTGCTGCATCTCCAGACAACTTTCTTTTTCCCGTTTCTCGCCCAGGTGACTCTCCGGTACTCCTGCCCGCATTTTCCGCAGATCAGCATGCCGGTCAGTGCATAGGTGGAGGAATACCTGCTTTTCTGGTTCTTCTTCCGGGTGACAGCCGCCTTGCATAAGGATGCCCTCCGCATCATTTCTTCCTGTACCCTGTAGAACAGCTCCTTCGGGATAATCGCCTCATGGTCATCTTCCACATAATACTGCGGTACGATTCCAGTGTTCTTGACTTTCTTTTTTGTCATGAAATCCACCGTATAGGTTTTCTGCAGTAATGCATCTCCCATGTATTTTTCATTGCGGAGCATTTTGTCTATTACCGTGGAATGCCATTTGTCCTGCCCTGTGGCGGTCTTGATTCCCTGCTCTTCCAGATGCTTTGCGATCTTCCCGGTACTGTAGCCCTCCAGATAAAGCCGGAAAATCAGCTTTACGATCTCTGCCTCTTCGGGTACGATGACCAGGTCACCATCCTCGTTTTTGGTGTATCCCATGAACTTTGTGCAGTTTACGATGACCTTGCCTTTTTCAAATTTCCTCACGACTCCCCAGCGGATGTTCTCACTGATGTTGCGGCTCTCCTCCTGTGCCAGGCTGCTCAAGATGGTGATAAGGATTTCGCCGGTTCCCTCCAGTGTATTGATCCCCTCTTTCTCGAACACCACCGCCACGTTCTTTTCCTTCAGTTTTCGGATGGTCACCAGCGAGTCTACCGTGTTCCTCGCAAACCTGCTGACCGACTTTGTAAGGATCATGTCGATCTTTCCGGCAAGGGCATCCTGTATCATGGCATTAAAGTCTGCCCTCTTTTTGGTGTTTGTTCCGCTCTTTCCGTCATCCGCATAGATGCCGGCATTTTTCCAGTTTTCATTTTCGGATATCTTGCTGGTATAATACTCCACCTGTGCCTCATAGCTGCTGTCCTGCTCTTCCAGTTCCGTACTGACACGGCAGTAGGCAGCGACCTTCATTTTCTTCTCTGACAGTTTCACATTCCGGTCATACTGCACCTTGGCAGGTATCATGCTGATCTTTTTTGCTGTTTCTGCCATCTGCTCTCCCTCCTAATCCTTGTATCCGGCTGTGACACGGCTCCCATTGATAAGCTCTACTTCTGCCATGTTTCCACCATGCACCCAGATGCGTGCGATTATTTTTCTATATAAGTTTTCATCAAATGTTTCCAGTTCCTTTTTTCCTGCAAGGATGTTTTTGATCTCCTCTGTCCGGAACTCCCCATCCCTGACCTCCAGCGTCCGGTATCGTTCCTCTGCCCTTTCATAGAGCAGTTTCATCAGGTCTGTTTCTGTGCGTTCCTGTTCTTCTTTCATCCGCTGCAGGTTCCGCTCCAGAACCCGGTACTGAGGGCTGACCTTTTCCTCCTGCCTGTGTACCCGGAGCAGGCCTTCGTTTCGTATCACTGCATTGATGGCTTCCACACACACCTGCTTTGCCTGCCCGTCTGTAATAAAACTGTTCCTGCAGTTTTTTGCTCTGCCAGTCACATAGTTCCTGCACTTCCACTTGGCAGTGCCGCCACGCTCTTTTTTGTGGTTCGGCTGGATATGGCTGCATACTGTCCCGCATTCTGCACACCAGATGACACCTCCGAAGAGGATTCTCTCATCCCTGCCGGGTCTGTGGTCTGCCCTTCCAAGCTCTGCCCTCACCTTTTCCCGTCTGCGCTGGACTCTCTCAAACAGTTCTTCTCCTATGAGCTGCGGATAGTATTCTGTGCCAAGGTAGCTTGGGTTTTCCAGTATCCTGCCGATGGATGCATGGGTCCAGGACACTTTCCCTTTTGCATTGCATATGTTTCTCCCTTTCAGGTTCTGGGCAATCCTGCCTGCCGCCACCCCGCTGTCATAGTCTGTAAATATCTGTTCCACAATTTTTCTCTGCTCTTCACAGATGGTAATTTTTCCATCCACAACCTTATAGCCGATTGGCATGTGCCACTGCATCCTGTCTGCCTCCCCTCTCTGTCAATTTCAGTCCGTTGTGCAGGCAGAAGGTGATGTCGTGTTCTTTGGAGACCACAATCTTCTCCGCTGTCATTTTAAACAGTTGCTCGTCAAACTCCTCCCTTAATCCGTCCTGTTCTGCAATCAGTTGGATAAGCTGTTCGGTCCGTACAATTTCTTTTGTCCTCCGCAGCTTTCTGGTCAAAAGTGTCTTTTTTCTCCTGCATTCCGTCAGCTGCCAGCCAAGCTTGCTACTGCTCTCCATAAAAAGAGCAGAGTCCATATATCCTTTCCTCATGACTTGATTTAGGATTTGGCTCTGCCCGCTTATATCTTTGATTTCCTTATCCAGTTGTCTGATTTCCTCACTGTCCTGCCTTGCTGCCACAAGTTCCGTCAGCCCTTTTAACAGCGGCTCTAATATCGTTCCCTGATTGGTGTACAGCTTGTTCCACATGTCTGTAAAAGCCCGGTGCAGCACATCCTCCCGGATGGCTTTCATGCAGCAGCTCTCTTTATCCTCCACATGTCCGCTGCACGTCCAGATGATTTTTTCATATGGTTTCCCGATGTAGATTTTCTGCCGCCGGAAGGTTCTTCCGCACTCTCCGCAGATGATTCTGCCGGAAAACAGGTATCTTTTGGTGTAGTCACTCTTGTTCATGTGCAGTACATCCACCCGGTATGCCATCAGGTTGCGTACCGCTTCTGCCTCCTCATGTGTGACGATTGACGGATGGCTGTCTTTGATGAGATACTGGTTTCTCTGTCCGTTGTTTACCCTGCGGACAAATGGGAACCTTGTTTCTGTATATGTCCTCTGCTGAAGCATATCTCCCTCATAAATGGGATTTTTCAGAATGTCCTGTATCACCCCGTCCTGCCACTTTTCTGCACCCCGGATTGTTGGAATGCCTTTCTGGTTCAGTGCCTTTGCTATCACATACACTCCCATGCCGTTTAAGTAAGACTCATAAATCCACCTTACGGTTTCTGCCTCGGATTCTATGATGACTAAATTTCCATCCTCGTCTTTTCCATAGCCATACGCTGGCGTGGATATGATATAGGTTCCATCCTGAAAGCGTTTCTGTATCGCCCATCGGTTGTTGCTTGAGATGTTTTCTGATTCCCCCTGCGCCACCGATGCCAGGATGGTAATGAACAGCTCGCTTTTTTCTGACAGCGTGTTGATATTCTCTTTTTCAAAGTAGATTCCAACGCCAATCTCCTTCAGCTTTCGGATGGTCTGGATGCATTCCACCGTATTTCTTGCAAATCTTGTGATGGATTTCGTAAGGATCAGGTCGATGTTCCCATCCTCACAGTCTGAAATCATCATCTGGAACTCATCCCTGTGCTTTACGTTTGTTCCGCTGATTCCTTCATCCGCATACACCCCTGCAAACTCCCACAGGGGGTTGCTCTCGATCTTTTCCGTATAGTACTCGACCTGTGCAGTATAGGAAGTTGCCTGTGCCTGACTGCCGGTACTGACTCTGGCATATCCGCACACTTTCAGCCTGCGTTCTTCCTGTGTATGTTTCTGCGCTTTTGCTGCCTTTATGACAGTCACTTTTTTTGCCATGCTTTTTTCTCCTTTCCCAGTATTTTCAAGGGTTTGCACTCCCTGTCAGCAACATACACTACCACATAGTCCTTTATATATCCAGTGTTATTACAGATATACTTTTGCTAATTCCGGGGAGAAAGTCTTGACATTCAAAACCCGGATTTTTTCCCATTCTTCCTCGGTTAACAGCTTATCTTCATGCATCCTTTTTAAGAGAAATTCGGCAATCTTATACCGCACCTCATTCGCTCCGCCTTCCATCATCTTTTCCCTTTTTCCTCCCGCAATTTAAGAACGTTAAATTCATTCTCCCAAGCCAAACACTTTTGCCCAGAAGAAACACCTTTACATCATCCCGATTTCAGCCATGGTTGCAGCCTCATCTTCTTCCCGGAAATACTGTTCCGATACATCCCTGCTGACTGAAAGCACCTCTCCCGCGTCCTTTTCTCCCATCTGGATCGGGATTAAGAACGGATGGATTTCCTTACAGAATTCCTGATTGGGACAGCTATTGATAAAATAGCCGCAGGTATCTAATATCAGCCTGTCACACATATCTGTGATGACGATCTTTTCGGCTTCAAACATGTGGCTGCCGATATAATTTGCGATATTTTCTGCCGTGGTCGAGATATAGTCCTCTTTCCGCTCCCCTCCATCACTCGGATAAAGATAGGCATATCCTGCCCTCTCCGTTTCAAAAATCCTTAACATCATTTCGGTATCTTCTTTCTTCATCTCCTGTTTTCCTCCATTCCCCATTTTTCAGCTTTTCTTAACTCCACAAGAATACGGCGGAAGTTCCCCTCCGCCGCATGGTTTCTGTAATTAAGTCTTACTGCCATAATCCTTCACTTCATAAATAAAAAGTGTCTGTCCCTATTCGTCACTACTCCCCGGAACCAAAACGCCGCCAAAACAGAGAAGAAAAAATCCCAAAGCCGGCATTTCATGGGCAGTCAGTCCAGACTGTCTTTGGTCCCTGCCACTCGGACAGGCAGACATCACAGGTATCTCACCTCCACCACTGCGTGCTGGCTAATCTCAAGGTGTATCATTATAGGCCATTCCCCTCTTCGCGCCTGTCCACCACAGACAGGCTGTACCCCGGCTTTCCCGCTCGGCTCCTTAGATGCGGTCTTTTTCACAGCATGGCTGGCAGAAAGAACATCTGCCCGATTGCTGCAGGAGTGTCACTGCGCCCCGGTTACGGCTCATGAAACGGCTAACGTATCTGAACTGCTGGATATGGCTGGCAGGATATGGCGTGATTCCATCCTGCGCTCGGAGTCCTGTATTCCTCTCCGGCATTTTTCAAGGTGCGTTTTGTCTGCCTGTGTCGTATCCACACACGAGACATGAGAGGAGTCCCGGAAGAGACCATCTGTCCAGAAAAAGTTCCTCTCATAAGGTACTCACAGAAAAACACGTTTTGAGGGGGTATTAATCAAAAAATTTTTTTATTTTCTTTACCGCACCGTTTATGCTCTCCCGGATGTTCTTCTCTCCAACCCCTTCTTTCGCTGCAATCTGCCGGTATGTCATGCCCTCAAAAAAATAAAAATGCAGCCGCTCTCTCTGCACTGGGGTGAGTGACTGCATTGCTTTCTGCAGGGTTTCTATTTCCATCTGCCGGATGACCGTATCCTCTACCGATTCCCCGGTCAGCTCCACCAGCTCTTCCGTTTCTCCTTCTGTATATCCGTCCTTGGTCGTATGTCTGATATCCCGCATTTCCTGTGCGTGGGCTTCTTTGCGGAACGTATCGACAAGTGCCTCGTAGACTTCTCTGGTCACATAGGTGTATTCCAGCTCACCAACTGCATCTTTATAAAAATCCTTGACTCTGATCCTGATCCATTCTGACATTCAAATGTCCTCCATTTCGTAATTTTTTTGAAATGAAGGACATCTGGCGGACCTCTGGGTTCTGCTTTACTGGAAAAAGACAATAAAAAAAGGTGCTGTTCCCATGCAAAATAAAGCATGCAAAACTGCACCCGGATGTTATCCTTATGAACTTTTCCCTTTCTGCCGCCCCCTGCAATCCGGTGCGGCATGAATTCCCCAAAACATGCCACGCCTTTCTTCTCCTAAGCCTTTTTGCGGTACTATACTTGGAAAGAAAGTGCGCTTCAATATAAGTGTAATAAGTCTTACGGTACCTGTAATAAGTTACCGTCTTGGATTGTCATCCCTCCTGTTTTCCAGAAAAAAAGTCCCTTCCGTTTGTTCGGAAAGGACTATCCATTTTCGGTATGCGACTGTATCCATAGCTGTGCTTTTCCTACGATCATGAACAGTGCCGTGATGCAGATGCCCGTATAAACAGCGTAAGCATACGGTATCTGGCCTGCATACCACAAAATGCCAAGCACAGCCAGTTCCAAGACTGCGATCAGCCTTGCTTTTCTGCCAAAATGCTTTTGTTCCTCTTTATCCAATTTCCGGTTCTTGCTGTGCATGGGGCTGAGTAAAAAAATGATCCCTGCGGACACCAGCAATACTGCCAGCAGCCTTGCCAGCGATGTCTTGTAAAACACAGCCTGTGTATAAACCGGAACCAGCAGCACCAGATTGGAACCAAGGTAACAGAAAATCCTGCTGTCTGAGTGATATCCACCGGTATAGCTGCGAAGAACCATAAAAGAAAGGGTAAACACTGCCACAACCGCCAGTTGCTCTGTGAGCAGACCGATGACCAGTGCCGTCACAACGTTTAGAAGCAGGATCATACCATTGCGTATTCCAAACTGGTATAATTCCTGCTCCTCCTCTTTTATGATTCCCCGCTCAACCATACGGTGGCTGAGCCATTTCGTCATGATTTAAAACCTTCTGAGTTTTTTGGAATCTTCTGGCATCTTGTCCTGTCCGAAATACCACATGCAGGAACGGTTGGTTGCCATGGTTGTCACCATGAGTGCCAGTGCTGCCATCACACTCATGGATTTGCTGCTCAGTCGGTACATCCAGTTTCTTTTCTTCATTTTTAGTAAAACCCTCCTTTTTTTGATGTTTTCACTCTAACAGTTTCTGTACAGAAATCAATCTATCTGTAACAAGTTGCAGGTTTGCTGTAATAAGTTGCAGTCTCACTCCAGTTTTGCAACTCCGTTGAGCAGAAGGACTGCCTCAAAATGTTCCCCCTGATCTTTTAACAGAAGCTCCCCGCCATATTTTTCTGCCACTTTCCGCACCGATTGGAAACTTTACTATTTTCTACTGCAATATTTTTTATCAGTGGGTAAACCTTTTTTCTTAAAATCATATCCCACAAGCTGCGCATGCATCTCTACTGTGCGGGTTATTACCATCTATTCATTCTCCTTGTGTATAATTACTTTTCATAATCATAATACTTTCCTGAAACTATACGCATACATATCCGAATACATGTTATCATGCGGTTGTGGCGTCAGCCTTCTATCCAATGCCGCCATATCCACCGTAAAACCACTGTCTGCCACAGAAAAAGCACCATTACTGAATTGAAACTCCGAAGTAAAGTCTGGAATCCCCAGATCACCGCTTGTCCGGTTATGTCCTATAATATTTATCAATGCATCCTTTATCCGCTCTATCTTGGCATTGTCCTTTGTTTTGTTAATCAGATTAGCAGCTTTTTCCGGCAGCCCGCCAATCTTTCCGTCTGGTGTCAGGTAAAGGTTCTCCAGAGAAATATCTTCTCCCGTAACCCCTTTTAAGTAACGCCTGACTTCCTGCACATCCGTGGCATACTGGTAGGTATTGGACGACAGATTTCCCACACTGTCAGCAATTCCTGTGTAATACTGATACATCCGGTCACTGTACTTTTCCTCTACCAGTTTCTGAACCTGCTCCCGGACTTCTTTATCTTCGATACCGCTCACTGTTACATTCCCATTGCTTTCAATCTTTATCTGCATTCCCTCCAGCTCATCACGGGAGATACCTTTGCTTTCCAGATCCTTTACAAAATCCTCGGAAAAATCATGTTTCAGTTCCGCCTTCTGCTGTGCTTTCTCAAAATCTTTCAGGTTTGCAAAAATCTTCACATACTCCATTTCAGCATCATCCAGTGTCTTTCCTTCCGCCATGTTCTGCAACAATTCATCCACTGTGCGCCCGCCTTTGTATTTCTTTTCTTCCGGCAGACTTTCAAACTGCTTCTGGTGGAGTTTATCCATTTCTTTTGTATAATTTTTCTCTGTATCCATCAGGACTTCATTATATTTGTCGAGGTATTCCCTCCAATTTTCATCTTTCCGGCTATATGCACCGTGAAGGTTCCCGAATGCCGCCCTTATGGCATCGGTCTTTTCCTGTTCTTTATTTTCAGAAACCTTGAAACTGATTTTATAATAATCATCCGGGGAAACTTCTTCCCCATTTTTGTTTTCTATCTTGATACAATATTTATTGGTATTTGTATCCCAGTTCGGGATGGTCAGTGTTTTACGTCCTTCTCCGTCCCATTCTGCCTTTCCGACCTGATTGCCATATTCATCATATAAGGTGAGGTCATAATCACAGCCTTCCGGCATGTCCATGTATATTTGAACCCCAAAATAATTCTGTATGGTTCGATTAAATGGAATGGAAAAGTTATAGAAATCCACATCCTTTTTATCACTGAGATTTCCTTTCAGACTGCTGGTTTCGTCCTTAATCAGAAAATCCAGATCCAGAAACGTACTTCCCTTCTTCTTGTCCGAAACCTCATAAGTGGTATGCTGTCTGCGATAAGTGTCATTGCTGCCAAGTGTACAGGAATCTTCCTGAAGTGTCATATTTTTCTTCAGTTTTCCTTCAAAAAATGCCACTGTTTCCTTTCCAGACATGAAAAAAATCGGTTTTTGACGAAATGCTGCCCCATATGTAGAACCAGTATTGTTTATTTCCATTTCTATTTTCTTCTCCCCAATGATCTATTACAGTTCTGGCACTTACATACGCAGAAGCAAGTACATGAACAAGAAGCATATGCCATAAATGTTCCTTTTTCAGTCTTTGTTTTCTTCCCTAATTTCATATGGAACTCCTCCTATCTCAATATCATTTTTGCATCATGCATAAAATTATTCTCCTATTTTGGATGCCAACACTGTATAAAATTCTTTTTCCTGTTGCAGATATGCTGTCCTTTCCTCTGTCATTCGGAATCTATTCACTCTCCATAACGGTCCAAGTGATCTATTACTTTTATGACCATCTATACCAAGTTCCGCCATTCAAAAGCTGTGACATACTTTCTTTGTATCTTTTCACTGCTTTCTGCTGAATGGAACTAGGCACCACATAATCGTTACCAACTTCACTTATTTTCCCATTTACCAGTTCGCAATGTGTCCCGTTTATCACAAATTCTCTGCTGGTATCCACTCCCTGGGACGCAAGAAAGTCTAAAATATAATCGGTGTATGGATCTGTCATACTGGAAAAATACTGCTGGTCCGCAAAATGTATCAGGGTATTTAATCCCCCGATTATCATATTACATCTTTCATCATCTGCTTTGCTTCCGTTTCCATAGCCCTCGCCCCAGACAAAATCTTCCTGTACCGTCATGCTGTATCCATTTCCAAGATTAAATCTGCTTCCAACCCCAATCGTGATACTGTTTGTACTGGGATCATATGGTTTGTACCCTCTGGTTTTAAATGGCTGCTGTACGGTTCCAAAGGTTTGAATCTCGGATGGGAGATATGACATACCCGTAATTGCCGTAAACGCTTTCTGCCCATTCACATAAAAGGAAGTATGGGTTGCACTGTCTATATCCGCTGTAATCTCGACTTTCTCATCATTGGCAAAAGGATTCTGTCCGGTCATTCCGGTTCCATATGCAAACAGCATTCTTGTAAACTGATATCTTGTATGCTCATCAAAATGATTCAGTGTCTCTGTATCTTCTCCCTTTACATCTCCATTGCAAAAATCAACAAATTCATTTTTGCTGCCATCTTTTGTAGATAATTTACCTGTCTTTGTGTTATAAACAAAATTATAAGAACTTCCTACGCCTGTTATACCCATTGCATTTCCTCCATTGCATTTTTTCGTTGATATTCCTCTGTCATTCGGAATTTGCAATCACTTTCCTTATATGATCCAAGTGATTTATAAATATATAAGTAACCATATTATCTCCTACCTTATATAAGTCTCATAACAACTGCCAACATTCTCTTATAACATTAAACAGCCTTTCATGTCTCTAGAAAATATTTTTTTAAGTATTGTGATATATTGTTTTAGCAAATAACCTCTGAGTCGTTTCCATAAAGTTCTTATCGCTACTCATAATATCCCAAATTACACTCTTTGCAATTCCTGCTGTGTATTTCGGTTCTTCACGCATTTCTAAAAATCTTTTTTGTGCTTTCTCCATCATGGATACCGCAGTATCTATATATTCTTTTTGTTCTGCTGTATTCTTCTTCACATTAGTTGTTTGAAAGAATTTAGAACCGTCATTTGTCTGCTGACATACAATATATCCCGCCAGATTTGCTAATCGCTTATTATATGCCCTGTCTAAACCTGCCAAATCTTCATCAAGTGTTAATGAATTTTCTCCTGTGAGGTCATAAGAAACCTGACGTTCTCCATTCTCATGTTCTTTCACAATATAATTGTAACGTGTTTCATAAGCATCCATCATAGACTTCATCACATCTTCTAGATTGTATTTTCCGTCTTTTAACGTCAGTCCACTATATTCTCTCATTGAAGTATAATGTTCCCATTCAACCTCATTTGTATCTTGTATTGTTAATTCATATCCTATCGGTTCCTCAACTTTTGGCTTTACTTCTCTTAATTTTTCCCGCAATGCCCGCCTTCCTTCATTCGATATTTCTACATTGTCTATCTGCTTATTTTTATAAGCAACATTGTCATCCATACCTCTGAAATCTTTACTCTTTCTTTCCATTTCGAATAAACAAAACCTATCGTAAGAAGGTGTTTGAAATATTTTCATATCAGTTCCTTTCACATTTCACCATCGCCTATTCACTCTCCATAACGGTCCAAGTGATCTATTACTTTTATGACCATCTATACCAAGTTCCGCCATTCAAAAGCTGTGACATACTTTCTTTGTATCTTTTCACTGCTTTCTGCTGAATGGAACTAGGCACCACATAATCGTTACCAACTTCACTTATTTTCCCATTTACCAGTTCGCAATGTGTCCCGTTTATCACAAATTCTCTGCTGGTATCCACTCCCTGGGACGCAAGAAAGTCTAAAATATAATCGGTGTATGGATCTGTCATACTGGAAAAATACTGCTGGTCCGCAAAATGTATCAGGGTATTTAATCCCCCGATTATCATATTACATCTTTCATCATCTGCTTTGCTTCCGTTTCCATAGCCCTCGCCCCAGACAAAATCTTCCTGTACCGTCATGCTGTATCCATTTCCAAGATTAAATCTGCTTCCAACCCCAATCGTGATACTGTTTGTACTGGGATCATATGGTTTGTACCCTCTGGTTTTAAATGGCTGCTGTACGGTTCCAAAGGTTTGAATCTCGGATGGGAGATATGACATACCCGTAATTGCCGTAAACGCTTTCTGCCCATTCACATAAAAGGAAGTATGGGTTGCACTGTCTATATCCGCTGTAATCTCGACTTTCTCATCATTGGCAAAAGGATTCTGTCCGGTCATTCCGGTTCCATATGCAAACAGCATTCTTGTAAACTGATATCTTGTATGCTCATCAAAATGATTCAGTGTCTCTGTATCTTCTCCCTTTACATCTCCATTGCAAAAATCAACAAATTTATTTTTGTCTATTTTATGTTCTAGCATAAGTCATTATTTTAATTGCACACCTTACGGTTTCATATCAAAGTTCCTATGCCAAAGCATCAAATGCCGAAACTCCATTTTCTGTCACTCCTATAGAAGTTGAAGTACCTAGCAATTCCACCATTTTTCCTGTCAGGTCATCTACATCTTTTCCATCAATTTTCAGATTATATTGCCGTTCTTCCTGCTCCTGTTTTTCGGCACGCTGTTTTTCCAGTCTTTCCTCTGTCTCTTTCTTTTCTGCTTTCCTTTTCTCGAGTCTTTCTTCAAGTTCTTTCCTTGCTTTTTCTGTTCCCGGATCAACTTCATCTTGAGTACACATTACAGAACTCATGCTATCATATCCATTTATAGTAATACTATAACTCAGTATCTTTGCTCCTCTTGCTGCCACATAAGCTCTTGACTGTTCTATTGTTTTTGGTATTAGCGATAAATTGTACTCCAACCATTGTTTTGTCTTTTCATCTCCCATAGCCTTTGACAAAAGAGAACTGTTTATATTTACGGAATAATCCCTGCTTCGTAAACATTCGTATTTTTGTGTTAAATAGTTCTTATATTCATGAGCATTCTTATATGTCCTGCTCGTTTTGTTTCCAGCATTTTGTGTATTGCCATAACTATTCGTATATGACGCATATGTTCCTATTCCTGTAACTGCCATATTAACATATCTCCTTTCATTATTCGGAGTCCTTCCAACTATGCCACCTGTTGGATTTCTCTCAGAATCAATATAATATTGATTACACTCTAGCTTCAAACATACTTTGGCTAACACCTTTCATCCACATATTCTGTGTTGCTCCATATCCTTTTTCCTGCCCTATATCATACAATCCACTGCTGTCAAATCCTATTTTTAATACCAAATCATTTTCTTTCTTCCAGCCATTTTTAGCATATTGCAGCCATCTCTTAGAATAAAGTTCATACCCTGCACCATTTTTAGATTTTTCCTTAA
>ERZ791810.875-NODE-875-length-25010-cov-13.319014_pt1 | contig 25010 bp, 27 predicted proteins | sample MGYA00510304_ERZ791810 | MGnify/ENA primary metagenome ERZ791810 (study PRJEB30046, sample SAMN00791967) | human gut metagenome | study: EMG produced TPA metagenomics assembly of the A metagenome-wide association study of gut microbiota in type 2... | reverse complement strand
AGCCTATACGCAAAATAAAAAGTCAGTTTTTTTTCGTTTTTCAAGTAAATAATTCGTAGCATTGTACAAAAATAACCAATCCTTGTACAATATATGAAGCATGACGCCCGACGAATAGTTCTGGCAGCGGTTATACCGCTATTTTTACTGTTCATTTTATATACACTGAAATTTCTGGAGACAGGTATGGACTGGGACTTTACCCGTCTTGGGGTGTACCCGATGGAGAAGCGGGGAGTGTTCGGCATATTCGCGCATCCGCTGGTGCACAGCAGCTTCAAACATCTTTTAGCAAATACCATCCCGCTCTTTTTTCTGTCTTGGTGTCTGTTCTACTTCTATCGAGACATCGCACCGTATATATTTTTCGCAATTTGGACGGGTTGCGGACTTCTTACCTTTTTAATAGGCAAACCGGGATGGCATATCGGTGCAAGCGGCATCATCTACGGACTGGCTTTCTTTCTTTTTTTCAGCGGCCTGTTACGCAAGCACATGCCGCTTATAGCAATCTCTTTATTAATAACTTTCCTTTACGGAGGGCTGGTATGGAATATGTTCCCGCAATTCGCCAAAGAAACGACCTCTTGGGAAGGACATCTCAGCGGAGCCATCACAGGCACACTCTGTTCGGTTGCTTTTATGAAATACGGGCCTCAACGTCCGGACCCGTTTGCAGATGAAGATTCAGATTTTAAATCTTAATGATGAAAACTCTCCAACAGCAGTGATATGTTTGCCATGAACAGGCGTACGGAGATTGCCAACAGGATAATGCCGAAGAACTTACGAATGATATAGATTCCGCCTTTACCCAAGAAACGTTCTACTCGTCCCGTCATACTGACCACAAAATACACCCATATCATGTTCAGTACCAGTGCTATGATAATATTTACACTGGCATACTCGGCACGCAAAGAGAGCAGTGTGGTAAAAGCGCCGGCCCCTGCCAGCAACGGAAATACCAACGGGACTAATGTAGCTTCTTTTATAGGCCCCTGGTTCTTAAATATCTCAACATCAAGAATCATCTCCAACGACATCAGGAAAATGACGAACGCACCGGCCACTGCAAATGATTCTATGTCTACATGAAACAGTTTCAGCATCATATCACCCGCATAAAAGAAACCTATCAACAGAGCAAACGATATTAGCGTAGCTTTTAGGGCGTTTACATCCTTTCCTTTCTCTTTCAGGTTAATGATGATAGGAATAGAGCCAATGATATCTATTACGGCAAACAGTACAATGAAAGCGCTGGTCATTTGCTGCCAATTAAACTCTGAAAACATACGTCCCTCCTTTTTTATTTGCAAAGATAATCTATTTTTATGCATTCCGCAAAAATTCTTAAAACTGAATGAGTAGCACGTTTAAGAAATAATAAAAAAAACAAAAAGAGAGGGTAAGTGTTTACGGCAGAGACCGATTATACCTACTTTTGTTCTGAAACAAGAAGATGAAAATGATATGGAAACAATGTTCGATACACTATTACAATTGCCCCTTTTCCAAGGACTTGCCCAAGAAGACTTCACCTGCATTTTGGAGAAGGTAAAATTGCATTTCACGAAACATAAGCCGGGAGAACTTCTTCTGCAAGAAGGCGCCCCTTGCCACGAGCTGGTGTTTGTACTAAAAGGAGAAATAGTCTCTTCCACATCATCCGCTGATGGCTCCTATAGCTTTACGGAATATATTCCGGCCCCCTGCCTCATCGAGCCTTACTCCATGTTCGGCATGAAGACGTCATATGCTTCGACCTACCGGGCAAAGACAGAAGTACATACCGTCAGCATCAGCAAAGCCTTCGTAATGAAAGAGCTGTTCAATTACGAGATATTCCGCCTGAACTACATGAATATAGTGAGCAACCGCGCCCAAATGCTGCACAGCCGTTTATGGAAAGTAGCGGATGATAATCTTGAGACACGCATCGCCCACTTCATCCTCAGCCACGTAGAGCGTCTGTCGGGAGAAAAAGTATTGAAAATAAAAATGGAGGACTTGGCTCTAATTGTCAATGACACCCGTGCAGGAGTATCAAAGGCACTCAACAGTATGCAAACGGAAGGATTGGTGGAGTTGCATCGCGGAGAAATCGCAATACCCGATGCAGAGAAGCTGATGTCTGTAAAAAGAATGTCAGAATGATAAATCCTTATCAATCTGACATTCCAAAATATAACTTATTCCCACTCTATTGTGGAAGGTGGTTTTGACGAAATATCATAGGTTACGCGGTTCACCCCTTTCACCTTATTGATAATATCATTGGAAATCTTGCCCAAGAACTCATAAGGCAGATGTGCCCAATCGGCGGTCATGGCATCGGTAGAAGTTACGGCACGCAAGGCAACGGCACGTTCATAAGTACGTTCATCACCCATCACACCTACAGACTGTACCGGAAGCAGAATAACCCCTGCCTGCCAAACCAGATGATAAAGCACCGTTTCATTGCCTTCGGCATCCTTCACTTTCCAGTCGCGCAAGCCTTGAATAAATATATCGTCCGCATCTTGCAGTATGCGCACCTTCTCCGGAGTTATATCACCCAAGATACGCACGGCCAGTCCCGGTCCGGGGAAAGGATGACGGGTAATCAAGTGATCCGGCATACCCAATTCGCGTCCTACACGGCGAACTTCATCCTTGAACAACAGGCGCAACGGTTCGCAGAGCTTCAAATTCATTTTTTCGGGCAGACCACCCACGTTGTGATGGCTCTTGATTACGGTTCCCGTGATAGAAAGCGACTCAATGCAGTCGGGGTAGATAGTACCCTGTGCCAACCACTTCACATCTTTTATTTTATGGGCTTCTTCATCGAACACATCGATAAAGCCTTTTCCGATAATCTTACGTTTCTTTTCCGGCTCGGTCACGCCTGCCAGCTCTGCAAAGAACTTGGCGCTTGCATCCACACCCACCACGTTCAGCCCAAGGCATTCGTAATCGTGCAACACATTCTTAAACTCATTCTTGCGCAGCATACCATGATCCACGAAAATGCAAGTCAGATTCTTGCCGATAGCACGATTCAGCAGTACGGCAGCAACGGAAGAGTCAACACCCCCGCTCAAGCCGAGCACCACTTTGTCATCGCCAAGCTGTTCCTTAAGCTGGGCCACTGTAGTTTCAATGAATGATGCGGCGCTCCAATCTTGCTTGCAACCGCACACTTCCACAACAAAATTCTTCAGCATCTGCGTACCGTCTTCACTATGGAACACTTCCGGATGAAACTGAACACCCCACATCTTTTCACCTTCCACCTGATAAGCGGCAATCTTCACTTTGTCTGTCGAGGCTATTGTTTTAAAATTAGCAGGAATAGCGGTGATTGTGTCACCATGGCTCATCCAAACCTGAGTGTTTTCCTTCACTCCTTTGAAAAGTACATTTTCCTTGTCAAAAGAGGCCAGATGAGCACGTCCGTATTCACGGCTGCCTGCAGGTTCAACCTTTCCGCCGTTGGTGTAAGCGATGAACTGCGCACCGTAGCAAATTCCCAAAATAGGATATTTACCGCGAATCTCGTTTAAATCTATTTTAAACGCACTTCCATCATATACGGAAAACGGGCTGCCCGAAAGAATAACTCCCTTTACACTTGCATCTCCCTGAGGAAATTTGTTGTAAGGCACAATTTCGCAATATACATTCAGCTCGCGAACACGACGACCGATAAGCTGCGTGGTCTGTGAACCGAAATCAAGAATAATAATCTTTTCTTGCATAGAAACAGAGGTGTTAATTATTTGGAGCACAAAGATACGAATTTGTTTAGAGCAGAAAGCAAATTATGGCAAAAATTGTTTAGGGCAGAAAACATCTCCTGCATTGATTTCTCAAAAAAGTAAAAGATTTATTGGATTTGTAAGGTAAAGAATTTATATTTGCCCGATAACTAACCAAGAACATCTAAATATCATGAAAAAAAGTATTTTATTATTGTCTTTTGCCTTTTGCAGCCTGTTACCGACAGTTGCACAACCCCTTTCTAAGGCAGATTCTTTACAAAATGCAATCACTCAATTGGAAAATGCACTGGCAAGCATACAGACCGATTTACAAGAGAAAACCTTACAATACAATTGGGAAATGACGGAAAAGTACATCGAATATTGCAAAAAACTCTCCAAAATTACAAACTTCAACCAAGAGCCCCGGTTGGTACAACTTGCCACCACCATAAAGCCACAGGAATTGGAACCTAAAAGGTTGGCCTACGAAGAAGCTAAAAAAGAATTCGAAGCACTGTTGAAGTCCTATCCTGAATACACCACCCTCGACTCTTTATATAAAAGAGCCGCCAATGGCGAGCAAAAGAAAGACCGTAAAGTAGCCTTAGACGGTTTCTACCAACGCATATATAATGAAGACGCAGCTTACCGTCCGCTACTCGAGAAAAGACGTAAAGCCCTCAAAGAGCATTACATCGCTTGTGCTTCCTATCTATTGAATGAATGTAAGAAGAACCGGGAGATTGTACCGGATATCTACGACTACAAGACAGGACGCATTCTTAAAGAAACCAATCCCCGGCTTCGCCAACTGTCCATAGAAATAAGCACACTTGAGAATCTTCAACGGGAAACTATTCGTAAGTTCCAAAAGCTAAAATACAATTTGGAGGACTAAAAAATAATAATTGCAAATAAAAACAGCCGAAACCACTTCAAAAAAGCGATTTCGGCTGCGCCTAAAACAAAGTAACCGCTGTTACCCGTCATTTACCTGTTTTATTGTATTACATACGGTCACACTCCACTTGGAAAACATCCTTTCTCCTGCGCACTACCAACGGCGCTCCAAGTTCTTCACGCTCCACGACTTCAAGAAAGCCGCTTTGCTCCAGTTCGAAGAGGGCGGGATATACACGCAATTTGTCCGCACCGGAGTACCGAATGATGTCTTCAACCAAAATATCACCGAATTTAAGATTGATATAAGCTGTTATTTTCCGAGTGTCAGCTGCTTTGTAATCCATATCTTACTACATATTATTTAATATCAAGTTGCTTCAAACATTTTCTATTCGTTGCCGCCCTTTTCCCGTCAAATATCCATCCCCACTTATTGAAATACTTCACAACAGAACAAATATGATATTTCAGCAATTTCCTGTTTTTATAAGACCCTTTTTCATATTCATGATAAATTGACACTCCGGGATAAAACATTGTCTTTGACACTTCTCCTATCCTGCGACACAAATCCAAATCTTCAGCATACATAAAAAAACGTTCATCAAAACCACCTACTTTTTTCAGTGTCTCTACCCGCATAAACATAAAACATCCCGAAAGAGAAGGAATTTCCATCACTTTATCATATCCAGTACGGTGCAACTCAAACCAAGCATCGTGTCTTTCCCGATAAGCTTTGACGGGAATAAATCTTCTTCCAAATAAGTCCATTGGTGTAGGTAGTAGCTTGCATAGATACTGAATATTCCCATTGGGGTAAAGAATCTTCGGCATCACCAGACCACAATCCGAAGTGACATCCATAAACTTAGTCAGTTTCTCTACAACAGAACCATTCCAATAAATATCAGGATTTATCACTATATGATAGTGTGCCTTCATTTCTATTGACTTACGGATAGCAATATTATGCCCGCTGCCAAAGCCGAGGTTATCGCTATGAATATATACAATCCTGCCAGACAGAGCAGCAAACTCACGCAAGCTGTCATTCGATGAATTGTCTATAATGAAAAACACGTCAATAGGAGACTGCAAGACGCAGTCTGCCAGCCGTTTCACATCTATACATAAGGTATGAAACGTTACAACAGATGCTGTAATCATGATTTATGAATTAAAGGATATTGATGTTTAAGATTTGTTGTTAGTTCAATCCGATAGTCAAGGACAATAAATGTTCATAATCCCTACGTCCTTTAACAATCCCACTGAAGAATCTCTCGAAATAATCAAGTACAGACACACCCTGCACCTTGCAAGTGGAGATGATAGTATGACATACCGCTGAGACGCGGACCATCTTATCGCTTCTGAAGAATAACGAGTTCTTCCGCTATTGACCGACGAGTATTATCTTTCTTTAAGTCTCCTTGTACCATTTTTCAAACAGGTTATAAGATGCTTTGTTATAGATGCAGAATTTCTCTATTGAAATTCCAAAGAGCCACCTTCCAATTTATAACGCACAAAAAGGCGTTCAAAATTATTACAACTATACATATATTTTACTTTTGAGTTAACACCGATAAAGTTTGAGTTTTATTATCAGGAAAACAATACGTCATTTTTGGACGCCAACTGAAATTTATTATGAATAGGATGTATTGTATTGGGAGTTTGGGTATGGCAACGATAATCGCCAAATGGAAAAGACCAGTTTTTATAACAATTATCAAATTTAACAGGAACTCCATCCGCAACTACAGCCAATTTATAACCAAGCTTAAGAGCCTTTTGAGAAAACCGGATTTCTCCTTCACGAATCAGCAATCTTTTGTTTTCAATACCCGATCCCGGAAAACTACCACCATTTTGTTCAACAATTTGGTCAAGAACCTCAATAGTCGTTAATAAGAAAAAACTTTGTAAATGAGGCATAAAATTATTACGAATCAACGTCTGATAACATTTAGAGCAGCATGAAATACCTAAGATACCAACATCGGGATTCGCCTCCATATAATCGATATAGGAATCCAAAAAATCACATTGTGAGGAACTTATAGATGAATTACTTAACAAGACATAGCTATTCGGACGCATTTTAATTTTTTCATAAAAAGCCTCGTATCCTGAAAAATCCATTCCGGCATTCGAAACAGGAATAAAATCTGCACACTGCGATTTTACGAATGCCAAATCCGAATGTTTTTCAAAATCTGACATTGTGACAGTCAAATCAATAAAGTGATAACCGGTATAATTGTTGAAGCGTTCCAACTGATATTTCAGTCCACATTCAAATTCAGGAATACTTTTTGTAATTTTTTTGTAACGAACCATAGGGTATCCACCCCACTCATGTACCTCGATATAAATAGTTGGTGTTTCCACAGGCTTTCGTTGCCGGAAAGACTCAAACTTCCGACAATACTTTTGTCCAAATTGAGCCAAAAACAGAACCGGATAAAATATGAACTCCATTCCCAGATATATCCACCACCTCAATCCAGCTACCTTGCTTTTTCCTATACCCATCCTATTTGCTTAAGAGTATCGTACAAATGTTTAGCAATGTATTCGGGAGATAACTTATATTGTATAGTCTCAAAATCAAAATCAGTTTTGACCTCTCCTTTTTCAATGCGACAAAGTGTCTCAACCATTCCCAAAGTATCGTATGCCAGGAATCCGAAGTGGCCTACTTTATTAAACAAATAGTCAAAATAATCATTATGTAAACCAATTATCGGGCGGCGATTAGCAATAGCATCCATGATGGCCCCACTTGCTGCAAGTTTATACATATCATTTCCATGAAAAAACAGGATATAATTCAACTTGCAGATTTCCCGCTCGAATATGTCCCGATCTTCGAATATGGCACGTCCTTGTTTAGGTACTTCAACTTGCAATTTGGATAACTCACCTACATCTTGTGCTACATAGCCACAAACAGATAGATTCACCTTACAACGACACTCAGAAGGAATCTGCTTCAGAAATTCAACAAATTTCTTCTGTCCTTTTCCATAATTCAGAATACCGACTGTTCCAATATTCAGTGTTTCACCAGCAGGAGCCGGTGAAATATCCTGATAAAATATATATGGATGATCTGTCACTACAAAGTGTTTCAATTTGCTTTGGGGTAAGTAATGAATAAGATTTTTGAAAATCCCGTCACCTATAACTGAGAAATAGAGATTATTAGCAAGGCACATCTTAGTATCCATAAAAAAATCACGAATAAACCAACTGCCAGAGAACCTTTTTATATGTAGTTTATCCAAAGCTCCCAGTTCCCCGTGACAGTATATGAGAATACGGCGTTTGAATATCTTATTAAAAAAGTTTAAGGCTCGAATTGACATCGGATTGTTGTACGGAATGACAACAATAGCATTACGGGGAGTGGAGAATGTATACCACAGACACAACAGAGCACCGAATAGGTATCTGAGTTGAGGAAAAATCCAAGTGTCAGGCCATACAAATACATTTTTATAAATTATATTATTTATAGCATGTTTTCCTGACAGGATTCTACGGATACAGTCGGAATTGGAATGATTGGCTCTACATTCGATGCGGGTAAAAACATAACTGTACGCTTTCAACAAAGCAGCATTAAACATCTCGTGCATCTGACCATAGATACACGTATCTATATAGTATAATGTCTTATCTGTCTTTATCATAGTGCTTTATATTGTTTCAGAGTTTCTAACCAACGAGAGTGGTCGTCCTTACGTATGAAAAGTGTACAAAACAACCGAGAATGTATTTTAATATATAAAACTTGATCGGCAAACCATCTGTAAAGGGAGGTATGTGTAATCTGAAAATACAGTCTACGACTGACGAGCATTTGCTTGATTTTCCATACATTCAATTTCCGGTTATTCTGCGACCCTCCCTCAAGATGAATGATACGGGCATCGGGAAGAACAATAATCTCCAACCCCGCATTACGAATTCTACGGCATAGCTCTGTCTCCTCGTAATACATAAAAAAACGAGGATCAAAACCTCCAATCTGATCAAGTATTCTACGGGGAATCATTAAATCGGCACCGACAATATAGGCTACCCGAAGAGGATAATCTGTGTGATTATGGTACCTATTTTGGCGATACAATAACCAAGTTGGTATCGAGTGTAGTAATTCGTCGATTTCCCAGAATATAGAAGGATAAATTCTCATAAAAGATTGTACTGGAGTTCTATCCGGGGCAAAGAGATTTCCACCACAGGCGCCAACACGCGGATGATTATCGAGATAATCGGATAATACTCGGATCGAATCATCTTCAATAAGTGTATCAGAATTTAAAAAAAGGATATTTCGTCCAACAGCATACCGCAGACCAAGATTATTTCCCCGTCCAAATCCCACGTTTTCAGTACTATATATGTAAGTCAATTCTTCCAAAGAAGTAAAATAAGCTCTGCTACCGTCAGTAGAAGCATTATCAATAACTATAATTTCATACCGGAGAGAAATAACATGCCGTCGTATACTTTCAATACAGGCAGCAGTCAGATTACATGTATTGTAATTGACAATTATAATAGATACATCTGTCATAACCAAAATTCGTATACGTAAATAGAATAGTACAAATTACACAATCCCAATAAAGTAACTAACACTATTCCAATTGCCCGAGGTTTGACCGTGTAGTAGATCATAGGCCACAAAACAATCTCAACAATAGATAATAATTCGAATATGCGTCCTCCAATGATAGAAAGCGAGGCTCCGATCCAAAGGAAAGAGAGCCCAATCGCATAAATTTTCATCATAATTAAAGCATAATTATTATATTTCTGTATAACTGGCAGTCGCCATAAAAGCCAATAAAAAATGACTACTCTGAACATATGCCACAACCGGAACGGATTGAGTTCATCAGACGCTGCTGACCAAGAATTACCATATGTGCTAATCTCCTCATAGGCTTCGACTTTCATGTGTATGTGCTCTATCGGAATCAGTTTGAGAAACGACAAAATACTTATTCCACAGTAATAGGCTATCATAGAAACAGGAATGATAAGGGTATAAATCCATCTATACTCTTTTCGTGGATTCAAAAACCATAGAGGTAAAATAATCAGTGCTGAATAATGAAATAGAATGGCAAATAGTGTAAGATAGAGAAACAATCGGAGGTTACGATCATAAAGTGGTTTGATACATAACAATAAGCAAGCCGATGCAACACCTGCACGAATCTGAATTAGATCATGCAACTGAAAGAAATAGCTAAGATAAATCGCCAGCGACAACAAGCTCAACTCCGTCAACCTACGTATCGCAACCAGTTTGAACACACCCCCCAAAAGCGCATAAATAATAAAAAGAACTATGATTTCATTTCCAAAGAGGTTTTGGACAAAATAACGGATAAAAATGAATGAGACTTCAATTTGTAGGTCGCCAACCGATTGAAAATTATTAAGATAACCACTATAATCAGGCAGATTACTTCGATCTATGGTAAAAGCGAGGAACATGATAACCCACCCACCAATCATATAAAGCACCAACTGTAATTTGCAACTATCACGCGAAATCATAGCCATGCCAATAAACAGTAGATAGACAACAAAGAACAGAATGGACATTACCGATAAGAATAATTTGGATAGTGTGATGAACTCCTGTACTTCAAAATATATCCTAATCTATTGTTCAATTAGACTTTGTAATTTTTCGACAGCCTGCTCCCATGTAAAACGGTGGATATTCTGATATCCAGCTTCTGCAATCCTAAAACGAAGGACATCATCTTCGATCAGACGAATAATGTTTTTTGCAAGCCCTTCTGAATCTTTTATGGAAGATAGCAATGCAGTCTTTCCATCTTCTGCCATTTCTTGATAACCAGGATTATCGGTGCATACTACAGCTTGCCCACATATCATTGCTTCCCCGATAGTCAGTCCCCAGCCTTCAATAGAACTGGTGCCTAAAAAAATAGCTGCCTCATTATATATCCGATTGTGGGTTTCCCTGTCCGGAGATTGGTAATAATCATACCACTCCGGTAATCCCTTTGGACGCAATCCGATGCCAAACAAATTTACACATAACTGAGGATATACTTGTTTTACCATTTCCAAAGCCTCGAAACCATACTTACATCCTTTTTTTTCCATAAAATGATTTAACATTGTGACCCGATACTTATTCTTGTCCCTAATCGGTATATTCATTTTGAAATAGCTGAAATCAAATCCGTTAGGAATCAGTTCGCATTTCACTCTCTCTTCATCCATGATTTGCTTCAACCATTTAGAAATAACAATTTTTGTCATTGGATAATGGTAAGTCGTCGTAACAGTCTCCAAAGTCTCTCCCCCCCATTGTTCGAAATCTTGAATCAAATAAAACTTTTGGGCATTAGTGACTCCTTTGTAATTATTCAAATAGCGCGATGTCGCAACAGCCGTCGCAATATATATATCAGATTTTGGTACAAAAATCTCATGAAGCGAACATACCCAATGTTCTTTAACGCAGTGATTTAACCCAAACCACTGTATGCCACTATATTTCCCAGTAAACAGATAGTAAAAATAGCGTGCAATACTTTTACATTGCATCTTGAGAGTTTGTTTCCTAAAATGAAGGGATGCCGGATACACTATATGTACATCATAGCCCTTGACAACCAACCTGTTTGCATATTCATAAGCCACCTTAAAACCTCCTATCGGTAAAGTTTCACCATTAGGAAGTAAAAATACGATACGTTTCTTTTTCATATGAAAAATATATATTGATGATTGACTGTTTTTCAAGTTTGTATTGTAATAGATATTAATAGAAATATTTTACTTTATTTTTTATTAATAGTATTCTTTTTAATACCCAACGCCATATATCTATTAAGATTTCATATAGATTAGGTTCATCATAATCTGCTAAAATCCGTACAGACAAATATTTTTCCATAAAAGCTCTTCGCTCTCTCTGTATCTCTCCTCGAGTTTCTTTTCTACTACTTACCCCTCCATTGTCATAATAGCAAATAATATCAGATAAAGGCTCATAAACCTTCCCTTGAAACACTATTTGTTCTAAAAAGAATAATTCATCTGCAATTATTTTATTTGAAGTATCATACCCGCCTCCAAATAACTTTCTTTGTATAAAAGAAGCTTGATGATTCACTCCTCCACCTCTATAAATTTCTTTAAATGAAAAATCTTTTCTTACCGGTCTCCAATATCTACCATTGGGATAAACCGCTATTCCAACCAAATAATCTCCATATCTACTTATTGCAAAAACATTCTTTAAAACTTCATTTGAATAATAATAATCTCCCGCATTCATAAAATTAATCCACTCCCCCGTCGCCACCTTTATCCCCTTATTCATCGCATCATAAATTCCCTTGTCCGGTTCGCTCGCCCAATACGCTATTTTATCAGCATATTTTCGGATAATATCAACAGTACCATCAGTACTGCCACCGTCAATAATAATATATTCTATGTCATGATACGTCTGATTAAGAACAGATAGCATAGTTCTTTCAATTGTGTCCGCTGCATTGTAGCAAACGGTTACTACTGATATTTTCATTATTTATTTTTGATTGGAATGTAAAAAAAGTGCATAAAAGACACACCGATTACCCAACGGCAACCGGGAACTGTATTTTCAATAAAATGCTATTATGAATATTTCGATTAAGACAACAGGCTCAAATTTTCTCCTGATTTTTTAATTTCCCAATAAGTATCAAATGCTAAATAATCCAGCAGAATATCATACTCAAAACTGACATTCGTACCACTACACAGATGCCTGCCTATGCTGCGCACCATATCATAAACATTGTGTCCCCTGAAATGCAAATACGCATTCTCCTCACTCAATCCCAATACTGCATAAAAACTCTTTTCCTGCTCTATATCAAAACCGGTTTGGATTTCAAGCGGATTCGTAAAGGATTCCAACGAAGCACGAAGCCTTTGAATTGCAGCTGCTCCATTATCCGCTAAATCTCCGGTTTGGTACTGCAACGCAGACAATCCGTTTAATGTCTTTTGAGTGAATCCCGGCAACCCTTTCCTATCCATAAACAAATACAGCAACAAGGGCCTGTAGACAACCGAAGAATAAGACTTTAGAAAAATATTGAAATCAAAGAGTGAAGAACGTTCCGGTAACTTCCTGAGCAGGCTTTCTTGCAAACGTTCCGCCACACAATAATGATTCTCCCAAGAATATGTATAAGTCTGGCAAATATAATATCTGTAATCAATGCCGGATTCTTGTCTCAAATACCTATAATCGCTATCAATACATATAAAAAACAAAGATGACAGATGTTCTCTGAATTGCAAGCATTGCGTGCAACCACTTGTTTGAGCTCCGGCTTCATGACGACTGTAATAAATATAATTATACGTGCCGGGACGATATTTTTGCAACATCCTGTCCCAGTACCATTCATCATCTCTGTTTTCCAAATGAATACTGGCACGGCATCTTCTCAACAGAGCCTGACCTGCATAGTCTGTCGCAAGTTGTTTGTAATAGGCCGCTATTTGAGATGCCGTACGCATATCTTAGTACAAATCCTCCATATAGGTTATTTTATCTCCCCAACCTTTAGCAAAGATACTGGGAGAATGGGTCGAAAGAATTATCTGGCAATTTTCATTCAGCCGTCGAAGTGCATCAAGCAACTGTTGCTGCCAACTAATATGTAATGATACTTCCGGTTCGTCCATCAACAAAATAGCTGGCTTTTTCTCCTGAAGAAAAACTTTCAATAAAATAAGCAACAACTGTTTCTCTCCGGACGACAACTGTTCAAGACTGATGACATCACTATCCAACTGAAAAACGAGTGCACTGTTATTTCCTTTGGATATAGCAATTTTTTTTCCCGTATCGGCAAACATATCATCAATAATTTCAAACAGTTCGTCAATATTTCGCTGTATGTTTGGAGCTTCCTGCGGATAGTCCAACATTTTCATACGATAGTTGAAGAAAGAAAGCCCTTCTTTATTTTGTATAACCACATTATTCAATTCCTGCATCAACGGACTGTCCGACTTACGTTTATCCGACACCGGAACGTCATAAGAGCGAAGATAAAAAACGGGATACACCTCATCTGACAAAGGAATACCGGAAAAATCGCCTATGTATTTTTTCAGTTCCCTGACATCATTTCTATAATATGCATCAATCATATTCAGCAAAGTAGTTTTGCCACTTCCATTGATGCCTACAAGAATATTTATATCCGGGCGTATATTTTGCCACAGAACGTCTTTTCTGCCCCAAAGACCTTCTATTTTCACTTCTTTTATGTATGATTTCCCAATCTCGCTGCTCATAGTCACAAATATCTACCACAAAGATACAGCTTATTTTGAAGCGTACAAATCTTTTTTATCATCTTTCGTTACTGTCCTTATCTCCTTCTTGTGACACCCTGTTACCACCCTTGCATAACTTTTCCTCGCGCGCGCAGGAGAGAGATTTTTTTTCCGAGTCTCAAACTCTCATTCCTCATGCGCGCGCATAAGGAAAAGTTGCTCAAGGATGGTGCCAAGGTGTCAAGGCATCAAGGCGCTACCTGTTGCAGTAATCCAGTTTGAGACGTTCGTACAACTCTTTCAGTACAATATGCAGGGTATCGGCATCTTCCCGAACGATAAGTTCGTCCAGATAGAAACAGATTACCGTATAGTACGGCAAGAGGTTCGGTACGGAGCCCCCTTTAAACTCGTATAAGTTTTGCTACTCATGCCGGTGCACTGACAAATGACACGATCCGTAAGGTGCTTGCCGCACACCGGAACCATTTCCTGCAACAGAGTCAGGAAATCTCCCAATTCAGCATTGGGAGCGGGATTTTGCTTCATTGTTTATCGTTTTAGAAACATTATTGAATATTCGTGCGTAACAGCTCGAACCAGTGAAGTTAATTACAGTTAAATATAGGCCTCTTGTTTTCCCTATGTGGAAAACAAGCTATTATAAAGTTCCGGTTATTATACCCACCTTTGCAGCCATCATTTAAAAGTTATACAAACTACAACGAACAATGGAAAATACTTTAGTCAGCCTTTTTAAAGGCTACGCGGATACCTGTCCGATAGAGGTTCCCCTGAAAACAGTCATCAACCTTCTCCGCGATAATCAGACAGTGCTTGAGCATACTGAAAAACATCGCTACTACCTGAAGCAAGAACAAGTCACCGCCGCTGCCCGCGAAAAGGCATCCTGTCCTTGCTTCGCCGTAAGCGTGCGCTTTGAAGGCGGAAAACAGAAAGCAAACATCAGCGAATGGACAGGGCTCTGCCCCGTAGACATCGACCATGTACCGCCCGAACGTATGGAATGCTGTCTGAAATTACTCAGAACCGACAAACACACCCTACTCCAGCACATTACTATCAGCGGACAAGGCATCCGCCTGCTTTGCCGATACACCGGACTGACCGATGACTGCGAAAAAAATCTTCGTCTCCACACCCGTATCTTCGCTGCCATTAACGAGTACTACACACGCCTCACCGGGCTCGAATGCGACCTGAAATGCAAAAACGCCACTCGCCTGAGCGGACTTGCACATGATGAGAACCTGTTTTTCAATCCCGACGCCGCCCCTTTCAGCCTACCCGCAGAAACACACCCGCATCCCGGCCGCACAACAGCGGACAACACCAAAAACCGCCGACGCCTGCAAAGGGTGATAGACACCGCCACCCGCCTGCTGGCTGATGAAGGCGTGGAATATACAGAACATCACCACAACGAATACATCATGCGAATGGGCTATCTGCTCAATACCTACGGAGTGGCGCAGACCACAGCCACCGAATGGGCAAAAGAGCGTTTTGCCGACTATGACGGTGACGTATCAAGTATCTTCGCCTCCTGCTATCTCAACATCAAGGAACACGGCAGCCGCCCACTCCCCTCACGCCACCAGGCACAGGCAGACAATGAGCGACAGGAATTTATGGCATCCGTGGCAGACATCGAACAGTTTCTCAGCAATCAGGCCTCTTTTCGCAAGAACACCGTAACCGGCAAGTGCGAAGTGCTGCCTGCCGAAGGCGGTGAAGACTATGAGGAGCTCACCGACCGCTATGTCAACACCTTATGGTGCCGGATGTGCAAGGAACTGAAACCGGGACAATCCGCCCACATACGGGCAGTACTTGAATCGGAATTTGTCGATACGTTCAATCCCTTTGAACAGTATTTCGAGAATCTGCCACCCTGGGACGGGAGTACCGACCATATTGCACGGCTTGCCTCCCACGTGCACGTCCGTAACAACACCATCCCCTTTGCCTTTTACTTCAAGAAGTGGCTGGTGGGTATGGTTGCCTCCCTTTTCGATAAGGAAACGGTGAACCATGAAATATTGGTGCTGATTGGCCGCCAAGGCATTTACAAAACCACTTGGCTCAACAACCTGCTCGCACCCGAACTTCGCCGCTACTTCTACCTGAAATCCAACGCCCACCGCATTACTAAAGACGACCTCCTCACTCTTTCCGAATTTGCCCTTGTATGCTTGGAAGAGCTGGATGAAATGGAAACGCAGGAGGTAAACCAAATAAAAGCGCTCACCACCATGAAGGTAGTCAATGAGCGCGCTGCCTATGCACACTACAAGGAGCATCGCAATCACATCGCCAGTTTCTGCGGAACCAGCAACAACACCCACTTCCTTGTAGACCCCACCGGAAACCGTCGTTGGCTGCCCTTCGAGGTGGAAAACATTGACAGTCCCTACGACTTTCCCGTAGACTATGCCGGTATTTATTCACAAGCATACGCCCTGCTGAAAAATGATTTCCACTACTGGCTGGAGGACAAGGAGATTGAAGCCCTCAGCCTGCACAACAGGCATTTCGAAGTACCCTGCCTGGAACGAGAACTTATATTGACTCATTACCGCCGCCCCATGCCGGGCGAGAAATGTATGTTCATCACCAACTCACAGATACTTTGCCGCATCAACTCCGGTATCCGCCAAAAACTGAGTCCTGTAAAAATAGGCATGGTGCTAAAACAAGAAGGTTTCGAATCCATACGCACCGGTGGCAAGCGGGGATACCGCATGGTGGAACTTACGGGAGACGAAATTCAGGCTAACTCGTATGTTATGGGGCGATATACGGAGCATCTCTAAAGTGCCACTCTGCATCTCTAAAGTGCTATTCTGTGAATCTAAAGTGCTATTCTATGAGTCTAAAGTGCCACTTTATTCAGCTTTCAACTCTCAACTCCCCTTCCGGTTCTCCCAACGCATCAACAATGAGCCGTACTTGTGCCGGTGTATATGTCCGCACCTTATCCGAAGGAACCAACGCATGAAGCTCGCTCCGCAGTGTGGGATGAAAATCTATCCATTGATTCAGTTTGCGGAAAGCGGCTTGCGGGCAAAGACCCGGGCAATAAATCTGGGCCAGTTCCGTCCGCCCGTATGTACGTATCTTAAAAATATCCATATCTCTTGAATTCGTTAGTTCTTATTGAACAAAGATACGGAAATATCTCCACATCAAAGCTACTATTTCCGTATATAACGAACCCTAACGGACGCTAACGGACTGAAAGTGACAAACCCGCTTGTACATGGTTGTATCTTCGCATCGTGATCACAAAGAGATAGTAAACCGAATTTTAAGAACTCAAAAAAACAAGAACAATGATTCGTTACAAAAAGTATCAGATGACGGGCGAAAAAAGCCCGCTGAAAGGGCTTTGGTATGCCCGCCCCGTAATCGAGGAAACCTTCAACGCCGAAGCGCTTGCCAAGCACATGGCAAACCATAACACACCCTATTCCGCCGGTGTCATCAAAGGGGTGCTTGCCGACATGATTTCCTGTATCAAGGAGCTCATTCTGGACGGCAAGAATGTCAAACTGGACGACCTCGCCATATTCTCCGTAGGCATCGTCAGCAAGAAAGGTGCAACTTCAGCCGCCGCCTTCACCCTTGCCGACAACGTAAAAGGACTGAAGCTCAGGGCACGTGCCACCGGAGAATTGAGCAACGCCCAAATCAACTTGGAGGGCCAACTGAAGGAGGCTTCCAAATATGCCGTGGAAAGCGGGAGCTCCAACGGTGGAAACGGAGATAATATCCCCGACGGTGGAGACGATAATAATCCGCTGGGATGAGAATAGCAACCATTAATCATTAATCACCAATCACCAAATACAATGAGTACAAAATCAAAATCAGTATGGGGCATTATCCTCAAATCCATCGTAGCGATAGCCACTGCATTGGCGGGAGTATTCGGTCTTAGTTCCTGCATAGGCCGATGAGAATCATCACGCTTATCATCATTCACTGCTCGGCCACGCCTCAGGGCGTGAGCCTGAGTTTTGAAGACTGTCGTATGGATCATATCCGTCATCGCGGCTTTAGCGACATCGGTTATCACTTCTACGTGACGCGCGACGGAGAAATTCATCGCGGCCGTCCGCCGGAGAAAATCGGAGCACATTGCCGAGGGCACAATCGTCATTCCATAGGCATCTGCTACGAGGGCGGTTTGGATACCAACCGGAAGCCGGACGACACCCGCACACTACCGCAGAAAGCCTCACTGGTAGCTCTGCTGCGCGAACTGAAACGAATCTTCCCGAAAGCGTTGGTGGTGGGACATCATGATTTGAATCCCATGAAAGAGTGCCCCTGCTTTAAGGCAGTAGCGGAATATAGGGGGCTTTAAGGTAAAGGAGAAAAGGTGGAAAAAAGAACAGCCACCTTTTCCACTTCAGGAGCAAACACTACTTTCATCACTTAAATAGAGTTTGTATACGGCAAATATACAGCTATTCTTGCAATAATCTATTTGTGCCCTGCATTTATTTCACAATCCCCTTCTCCAAATACTCCGCAAGGTTCGTACGGATATGTCCTGCAACACGTTCTACAGCCACCTTTTCCATATCATGTTTCATCATGATACTTACCAGTTCTTCAAATGAAGTTTTCATCGGATTCCAACCCAGTTCCTTACGGGCTTTTGCGGGATCTCCCCAAAGGTTCACCACATCTGTAGGACGGTAAAAATCTTCCGAGACCTCTATCAGTACGCGTCCCGTAGCTTTGTCGATGCCTTTTTCTTCAAGTCCTTCGCCCCGGAACTCCAACTCGATGCCTGCATAACGGAAAGCCAGTTGACAAAACTCACGGACGGAATGTTGTTCGCCTGTGGCTATCACGAAGTCCTCCGGAGTCTTGTTCTGCAGGATGAGCCACATACACTCCACATAATCCTTGGCATACCCCCAGTCTCGCAACGAGGACAAATTGCCTAAATACAACTTATCCTGCTTGCCTTGCGCAATACGTGCGGCAGCCAATGTTATCTTACGGGTAACGAAAGTTTCCCCTCTACGCTCGCTCTCATGATTGAAAAGAATACCCGAACAACAGAACATATTATAAGCCTCACGATACTCCTTCACAATCCAATAACCGTAAAGTTTTGCCACCGCGTACGGGCTATAAGGATGAAAAGGCGTATGCTCGTTTTGCGGAACTTCCTCCACCTTGCCGTAGAGTTCCGAAGTGGAAGCCTGATATACCTTACAAGTTTCCGCCAGTCCGCTCTGACGAACAGCTTCCAGTACACGCAATACGCCTGTGGCATCCACATCCGCTGTAAATTCCGGTGCATCAAAGCTGACCTGCACATGACTTTGTGCCGCCAGATTATAGACTTCCGTTGGGCGTATCTTGCCGATAATCTGCATGATACTCATGGAGTCACCCAAATCGGCATAGTGCAAGTGAAAATCCGGAGTACCTTCAAGATGCGCGATGCGTTCACGGTAATCTACTGAAGAACGACGGATAGTTCCATGTACTTCATATCCTTTTTCAAGAAGAAATTCGGCAAGGAAAGAGCCGTCCTGACCGGTGATGCCGGTGATGAGTGCGATATGTTTCATAATAAATTCACTTTCAATTCAATTTTATTTTCCAATACTCTATAATATCACTAATACTATTTTTCAAACAATAATGAGGATGCCAATCCGTATCATTGCATAGTTTTGAATTATCTCCAACTATCAACATATTATCATTAGGTCTGACTAAGGCATCGTCAACAGAAGGTATTACGCGTATATCCAATGCCTCTGAGATAAACATTATAATCTCTGATAAACGAACGGCACACCCGCTACATACATTATAAATTTCCCCTTTTTTCCCTTTATGCAGAAGTTTGTAATAAGCACTCACTACATCCCGAACATCCAAAAAATCACGAATAATATCAATATTACCAACCGGTAGTTGCAGTTCTTTCATTCCGCTCATCTTGGCCTCCAATATTCTTCGGACAAAAGACGATACAACAAAAACATCACTTTGCCCCGGACCGATATGATTAAACGAACGAGTCATCACGATATCCTGATTATAAGATTTTGCATACAATAATGACAGCATTTCTTGGGAAACCCGAGCCACGGCATAAGGAGACAAAGGATTAAGACCAGCCGTTTCTTTCAGAGGAATATCTGCCTCATTAACATTACCATATTCCTCTGACGAACCAATAGAAAGGATGCGAGTCTTCAATGAATATTCACGAACAACTTCCACCAGATTAAGAAAAATATTCACGTTATTCTGAAAACTCAATATCGGATTTTTCCAACTGAAAGCCACACTACTATACGATGCCAAATGCAAAACATATTCCGGCTGAAACTGAAATAAAATCTTTTCAATCTCTTTTTGCTGCAACAAATCAATACACGCATAATGAAAATCTATATACTTGAATCCATTATACATACATGCCGGCTGAATATCAATGCCCAACACTTGGGCACGAATATGGTTATCTTCTAAATAATCCAGAAAATGTTTGGCAACAAAACCATTTAAACCCGTAATTAGTATTTTTTCCATACTTATTATACTATGCTTTTATAGATAGCCGCAGTTTCCTTTCCCATTCTCTCCCATGAATATTGCTTCAGCACGTTATATCCATTAGCTATCTGGTGTTCCCGATAAGACCCATCAGACAAAAGCATGGATATTGAATGTACCATTGAATCGATGTCATAAGGGTCAAAATAGCATCCTCCTGACTGTGCCACTTCGGGAAAACAACTCGCATTACTTAAAGCGATGGGACATCCTGCAGCAAACGCTTCCAAAACAGGAATTCCAAACCCTTCGTACACAGACGGAAACACAAAACATTCTGCTTTAAGGTACAAATAAGTCAGTTGCGCATCTGAAACAAACAAATGAAGGACTTTCTTTGACAAATGTAATGAAGCTATTTTTTTTTGTTCTTCTGTTGTAAACTTCCCTCCCGTACAAACCAAGAACAAATCCGGGCATTGTTCAGCCAACACAGCAAAAGCTTTTAAGAATGTATCAAAATTCTTATAACCATAACGTCCACCGACATACAACAAAAAGCTGGAAGGCAAGCCATTCACTTCCTCAACCTTATTTACATTAGTACTCTGCCCCAAATACACAACATCTATTTTCTGTTCATCCATCCCATACAATTCAATCAAATCTTGTTTGGTCTGATTGCTAATAGCTATCACCTTAGCGGCATTCTGTACCGTTTTTTTCTTAAATTCCGCTGTTCTATCATTAGGAAATAAGTCCGGATATTTCTCGTGAATCATATCATAAACTGTAAGAACATAAGGCTTTCTGATTTGCTGCAGAAAATAAGGATTATAATAGGTGGGATGAAAGACATCGTAATCTGACAACTGCAAAAGACGAACTGTATTTAGTTTGTTTACAAACGAATACATCCGATTTTTTCCTTTAAAGTCATTGAAGGAATGCTTCCCTTGCATATCCTGCAAATAGATATTATCAGTCAATACCGCAGATTGTTTTGTTACAAATTCAGCCGGCAAATTACACATCAGCTCCACAAAATAGCGTGATATTCCACCTATCTTTTGAGTGGAGAATATTTGATGATCATACAAAATATTCATTCTACAAACTTATTTAGATATTTGAAATTATTATTTTTTAATTATCAATTCACCAACCATTATTTAAACCAAATACCGGTAGCCTTACAATTTATTATTTTCCAATACTGGATTGGAGCCCAAACAGCACTCGGTAATAAACACACGCAAAGAGCTAACAAAATCCCTGCTATCTCCCAAACAGAACCAAAATAAAATGCCAGTGGAAAAAAGATGACCCCTGAAATTATTGAAGAATATAGTTGAAGTCTTACTTTACCTACGCCGTTTATGAAATAAGCAAATATGTTATTCCAATTTGCGATACTGACATAAAAGCCGCAAAGTACAGACAATACAAACGGAATATGTATATCTTCTCCAATCCACACCTTGTAAACATTAGTAGACATCAACACCATAATCATTGTCAAGACAATTCCACCAAGCCATATCAAAACTAATTTCTTCATAGCTTTACGAATCCATATCAAATCTTTATTAACATAAGCATCCGTTATAGCGGACCAAATCGGGTTGATTATGATTGTAAAACCTGTATTCACCAATGAAAAATATTTGAATGCTATATTATATGGGGTAACGGATTCAGGACCGAACATTTGGCTAATTACAAGATTGGAAGTCATAAATAAAATCAAACAAGCCATTTGAATAATAAAAAACTGAATTCCCAAAGACATCAGTTCCCTAAGATAACCAAACCTCACCCAATACACAGACGGGCTAATCTCTTTCAATTTCCAAAAAGTTACAGGATATGCCAATAGAAAAATCAGTACAGGAGCTGCGGAGTAGATAATTGCTACCTTTTCCAACGAGCCTTCCGTAAAAATAGTACAAAGATAAATTAATACTAAAGATACAATATTGGCCATTAAAGACAACAAGTCATTTATGGCAGGTTGTTGATATGCCATATAAATATTGCCTATAAGCCTTAACACAAAACTGGCACAGAAAAAAGTAAAAACTATAATTACTATATAACTGAGATTTTGTACTTTTTGTGCATCAACATTGAGTATTAATTCCCAATTCATCCAAGATTGCACCAATATGAATAATAAATAGATAATGGTAACCAATATCAATAACGAAAAGAAGGAAGTACTCACATAAATTCTTGCTAATTTTAAGTCATTCAAAGCCAAGGCTTCCGTTAACTTATTACGAAGTCCGTTACCTAACCCTATATCAAATATATATACCCATGTTAAAACAGAGCTAAGAGTTAACCAGATACCATATTCATAAGGATTTAAATAAGATAAAGTCATGGGAACTAATATCAACGATATTAAAATTGAACCTCCTTTAAATATCATTGATGCTATTACATTTTTAATAGCCTTTGCACTTCTTGCTTTCAAAGTAAAAATATTGTTTCAAATCAAATAACGACTCTAATTTTATATCAAAAACAATTTAGAACTTTTTTCCGAACGCAATATTCATAAACGTCATGAAAAGTATCTTGAAGTCAAATCCCCAAGAACGATGCTCCAAATAGAACAAGTCATAGCGAAGACGACGAAGCATTTTCTCCAACGTATCGGTATAGCCATTATAGAGCGTGGCATATGAAGTAACTCCCGGACGAATCTGGAATAAATAGCGATAACGGGAATCCTCCTTCATGATTTGGTCTATAAAATACTGGCGTTCGGGGCGAGGACCGATGAAGGCCATATCACCGCAAAACACATTCCAAAGCTGGGGAAGCTCATCCAGATGATGGTCACGAAGAAACTTACCGGTTTTGGTCATGCGAGAATCCCCTTCACCCGCATAAAGGGCAGGGCCATGCTTCTCAGCATCCAACTTCATGCTACGAAACTTATAGATGTAAAAGGGACGGCCGAATCTGCCGATACGTTCCTGCTTGAATATTGCGGGACCGCCGTCCTCACGCTTCACAGCTATATAACAGATTAAAAATAAAGGAGAAAAAACAATGAGCGCGCCAAGTGCCAGAAGACAGTCACCGATACGCTTTACATTACGTTCAAAGGCGTTCATACCGTCGGGTATGAAATGATCGTCTTTTTCAATTGGATCCATAGAATTATAATAGTCTTAGTTTAGTTTCATGTTCACGCTATTCCATCACTTCGTAAGGATAAGGATTCTCCTCTATGTTCCGGAGTTCCTCGATTATCTCGGCTTGCTCCAAAGACAGGGAATTCCTATCCCAACCTGCTATTATCTTATGGGCCTCACGAAGCATAGCATCCTCATAGACCTCTCCGTAGCAATAAGTAAGCAAACGGACTTTCAGCAAGGAAGCAGGGAGTTGTTCGAGCACTTCACAGGAACGGTCTAACACCGACTGTTTTTTCTGTTCCTTATCCCCATAGTCGTAAATCGTTGCGTTGTAGCCCAACAGGAGCGCCAGACAAAGATTGGCTTCCTCCTCGGGAAGGGTACTGCGGAGAGGAAAAAGAGAATCGCACTGCACAAGGACGTCCTTATTCAGCCGGCAAAAGGTGTCTGAATAGAGCGGTTCACCGTCTACACCAAGATACATCAGCTCGTGAGCAACACGCTGAAGCTCAAGAGCACGAGAAGTCAAATCATTCATGCGGAGTTTATGATATTTATTGGATTATCTTCAGATAGGATTTGGGAACCTTGACGCTGGCGGTCAAGATGTCCTTGATACGGATTACGACATACGTTTTATTGGACTCGACGGCTACTTCGCCCTCAACACCGCTGAGGTCACCCTTGACAACCCGCACCCGGTCACCTACCACAAGGGATGCGTTGTCGAAACTGACACCGGCCGGATTCAAGTCCATTACGAACATAAAGTCCGACATCTGCTTGTCGGGAACGATAAGCATGGAACGGGTGAAAAGGTCTTTCATATAAAAAAGGCGGACACCATAGACATTGGAAAGGTCGCAGGCTGTCTGCTTGGTAGTATGGATAAAGACCAAATTACGGATTACAGGAACTTCACTGCGCTTGCGACGGTACTTCAACTGGGAAACCACAATACGGGTGGGAAGGTAGTAATCCACATCCAAATGCTCCTCAGACTTCAATTTGGCAAGGGATTTACATACTGCAAATTCCTGTTTGTCACGCGTACGGGCAGCAAACCAATATTTCTGTGTGTCAACCACTTAAGAATAATGTAATAAAGAGAAATCCTTCGGGTTCGGGTACGCTTCGCGGTTTGAACGAGACATCTGTTCTCGGTCAAACCGTATATGTTAGTTTAGCGTCTATAAAGTATTGCAAACGAATGAATTAAAAGCAAAAAGTGTTTTTTAAACGTTCGTTTAAAAAACGTCAATATTTCAGA
>ERZ791810.872-NODE-872-length-25230-cov-17.931599_pt1 | contig 25230 bp, 23 predicted proteins | sample MGYA00510304_ERZ791810 | MGnify/ENA primary metagenome ERZ791810 (study PRJEB30046, sample SAMN00791967) | human gut metagenome | study: EMG produced TPA metagenomics assembly of the A metagenome-wide association study of gut microbiota in type 2... | reverse complement strand
GGGTTTCCTATAATTAGAGAAATATAATGGGCAATGTTCCCCATTTGAGATTCCCTGAGTTTAGTGGGGAATGGGTAACAAAATCAATAAACGATTTAGCGGTTGTTATTGGCGGTGGAACGCCTGATACTACTGTAAAATCATATTGGGATGGAGAAATACAATGGTTTACCCCTTCTGAAATAGGTAAAAATAAATATGTTGATTCAAGTTTGCGTACCATAACAGAAGTGGGGTTAAACAATTCCAGCGCAAAACTTTTGCCTCCCAATACGATACTTTTAAGTTCTCGTGCCACCATTGGAGAATGCTCATTATCTCTCAGAGAATGTGCTACAAACCAAGGTTTTCAATGTCTTGTATCTAAAAAATGCAATGTTGATTTTCTCTATTATCTGATACAAACAAAGAAGAAAGATCTAATCAGGAAGTCTTGTGGGTCAACCTTTTTAGAAATTTCGGCAAATGAAGTTCGTAAAATTCAAGTGTCAGTTCCATCTGATGTTGAGCAACAAAAGATAGCAGAGTTATTGTCGTTGATAGATGAGCGTATTGCTACTCAAAACAAAATCATTGAGGATTTGAAAATACTAAAGTCCGCAATAGCAGAAAGGTTATTCAATTCAACAGATGGTGATATTCTATCTCTTTCAGATGTATGTATCATACAGAAAGGCAAGCAAGTTAATGGTGAAGACCTTTCTGAAACAGGTAAGTTCTATGTTATGAATGGAGGGGTAGAACCATCGGGCTATTATGACCAATGCAACACACCTGCTAATACTATATCTATTAGCGAGGGTGGAAACTCATGTGGATATATACAATATAACAGGGACGCATTTTGGAGTGGTGGACATTGCTATACTCTCAATAATATTCAACCTAATGTTTGCAAGCTCTATCTCTATCACTATTTGAAAAGTCAAGAAAGTTCTATAATGAAGTTAAGAATAGGTACAGGACTACCCAACATTCAGAAAAAAGATTTAGAGAAGTTCCATATCCTTTTGACTTCTAAGGCAATACAGGAAAGTATTTCCGCATTTCTTACAACAATAGACAGAAAAATCACAAATGAAGATATGCTATTACAACGTTTTCAGAAGGGAAAGCAATACCTACTTCGCCAAATGTTTATATGAACATCTGCCGAAGTAAGTATGATTTCTGAATCAACATTGTTTTTAGAATTGCGCTCTCAATAGTTATTTTCTCATCTAATGAAACCATACACATAGCCATTCTATTTTGTTCTTCCAAGCAAGGCAATAATAGTTTGGCTTTATCTATATCCGTGTGATGTAAATGTATAATTGTACTACCTTTGGCATATTTTGCAAACTGATTCTTTGCTATATGATTAAAGAAATAACTAAGATATTGAGCATCGAAGTTGGAATTAACATGTATTCCAAACATGTCACCTCCCAAAATCACACCATCTACATTAATGGCAGAAGGCGCAATTAAGGAAACAGCATCAACTGTTGTAGAAGAAGGAAATAACAAATCCCCTTTTCTGCTTAAAGTCATTCCATCAATTTTTTTAGTATGGCTTTCTACCTTATTTATTATTGCTCCATATGTCGTGAAAAGCTCACCATAAATTATACATGGTACTCCAATCTCAGACAAATCATCTTTTGATAGATTACCGACAGAAAAAGGTTTACCCAACTCCTCGACACGAACACTGTGTTTTTTTACACACCGATAATGCTTTTCAATAATTGCGGACATTTCAGTTACACAATCCTTAATCAAAGGACTTGCTGCACAACTTACACAATCTGGAACTCCCAATGTACGCTTGTGTGATTGCCTAGAATGCCATTCATCCACATTACAAGAAAATTGTGTATCTGCAACTGGCTCATATCCTGTATATGGTGCCACAGGGCTTATTGGCTATACGAACGGCTACGCTTATAATGGTGAGTCAATTTTAATAGTCAAAGACGGTTCTGGCGTTGGCTCTTTATCGTATGCTAATGACTGCTATTCTGTAATTGGAACACTCAACTACCTAACAGCTAAAGGGAAATACTCAGTTCTTTACCTATATTATGCACTTATGGCGTTCAATTTCACTCCATATATAACAGGAATGGCTATTCCTCATATCTATTTCAAAGATTATGGGAAAGCAAAAGTATTCTGCCCATCCATTGAGAATCAGATAAGGATTGCGTCTTTGTTGCATAACATTGAGCAAAAGTTAGTTGTGGAGCAAAATCTTATTATATCACTAAGCGCACAAAAGTCTTACTTATTGCGTATGTTGTTTATATAAACATCGTACGCAATAGATGTTGTTTCTGTAATTTCAAGAATTTTAAGCAGTTCTGTTCCATAGAAAGTTTCTTCTCTATTGAGGATGTTAGATTTGTTATATTCTGTTGTTGAGCCTTAGATGGCAATGGGCTTTTGATATGATTAATGTCTTTAAGATATGCAGTTTTCATCGTCCCCTCTGTAATAATTCTGCCTACTTCTTTTGAGAAGTAAGAGGAAGACATCAGCAAATACAAATACTCCACATTGACATTTATGTTCGGAACAATGCCCAAAATACCTTGCTTGGTACAAACTGGGTATTTATTTATAGATATTGCTCCTATGGTCGCACCATTAGAATATATTACAGACTGTGATGGAATAAGCCATGCTGATGATTTTTGCATACCCAGTTCTGTTATAAAATCCTTATTGCTTGTCAGATATTTTTGAGACAAGTCATCAATCTTAATAAAAGGAATAGAACCTCCAGAATAATATTTACTTACCGATGTCGTTGGAGTTCCGCCTTCACCAGCTTTAATATATAAAGAAGCAAACGGATATAGTTCTCCCTTCAAAAGAACAGTCATCAATTCGTCAACAATTCCTTTGATTAAGGATTGCAGTTTCTCAATGATTTTGTTTTGGGTGGCGATGCGATCATCAAGTAACGAAATGAATTTTGAAAGTTTCTCTTGTTCTGTGGCTTGAGGCATTGTTACTACAATATCACCCATTGCCGCTTGTGATAATGTCGGAACGGCACCACCAACTATTATTTTCCTTATGGCATTTTGGAATTTGTTGGTTGACATTAACACACTAAGAAGATAGTTGTCACATTGAATATCCTTCAATACAACAACCTGCGGATTAAGAGTCGTTTTACAAATAAGCTTATCTACATAGGCAACTTTCCCAACAGTGGATCCCGTTTTTACGAAAATCACATCTCCTTGTTTGATCATTATCTCTGGTGATTCTTCGTATTTATAAAAGCTGATGTAGGTATTATCCTTATCATAAGTCAATTTGTTATTTTCGATGTTTGTTGGACTGAGGGCTATCGCCCCTTTCCCTTTAGTAACTATATCATTCGTTGTATAACCTCTAAAGCCTATACGTCCGACGATTGAGGCGACATCGCATAGTCTGTACTTCTCCCACTCCCCACTAAACTCTGGGAATCTCAAATGGGGAACATTGAGGATTTTATTTTCGTTATTATTTGCCATAATCATTATTCTTTATCAGGGTTAATATCAAACGGCAACAATTTGTCGCCATTATTAAACCGGTCGAAATCAGAGATAAAAGAACGGTCTTGAATCACTTTATATTTCTCGTACTCGCCATACGCCTTCTCTCGTGCTGCTTCTTGTGAAACTTTACCGGCAGTATCTTGTGCCTTATAATCCATAGTGCCAAGAAACTGTTCAAGACGTTGCTTCCAATCTTCCATCGTTGTTATAATGTGACGTTGGGCACGAAGCTCTGCAAATTCAAGGAATGCGTTAGTTACGCCGTTAAGTTCGGAAATCTCTTTGTCTGACAAATAGTTCTTTGCCACAATCGTATCGGACTTCTGAACTCTACCATCGGGAGCTTTCTTCCAAGTGGTCAATCCCATATGGGGCATTTCAGAGTCGGCACGTTCATACACTATTTCAGCAGCGGTACGATTAGTCACAGCCAAATGCATCATATTTTGCACCATTTTGAAGAACAATTTAGTACAATCCGATTTCGGGTCGTAATCAGCACTGCATTCCGCATAGATGTCTGTTATCTTCTGGTAGTATCTGCGTTCCGATGTGCGTATCTCACGAATACGCTCCAGCAAATCATCAAAATAATCTTTGCCAAAATGCTTTCCCTGTTTTAGTCTTTCATCATCAAGAGCATACCCTTTAATGACAAATTCCTTCAAAACAGACGTAGCCCAAATACGAAACTGAGTGGCTTGATAGCTATTGACACGATAACCTACCGCTATGATAGCATCCAAATTATAGAACAACGGTGTACGCTCCACGTCTCGTTCTCCCTCGGATTGAACTATCCCAATTTTTCGGATAGTTGCCTCTTTGGTAAGTTCACTGGATTCATAAATCTGTCCAAGATGATAGTTGATGGTTCGTACATCCACCCCAAACAAGTCCGCCATGCGCTTTTGCGACATCCAGAATGTTTCACTATTGAATATTACCTCTACTCGAACTTCTCCTTGTGCGGTTTTATACAGTAACAGATTGGAACTATATGAGTTAAGCACCAATTCGTTAGTAGATATGGTTTGAGAAAAGTAATCTCTTGCCTGTTGTACCAATACTTTTTTTGCATCAGCATTTTCAGCAATAATCATACACGCCATACGTGACAAGCGGAAGATACTGACTTTACGGAACGAGCCACTGCCTATCTTCACCATATCAACCGCTTGGTTGAAATGCTCATCAATATTCATTCCTTTTATGCCTGCGACTTTGATTGCTTTGTCTATGACTTTTTGGAATTTCCAATAAGCCGAATAACCCATAGCAGCGCATAGGTCACGTGAACTCCAATATTCATTTTCGCTCTCATCGTGACGGCGGATATTGTCGAATGAAGGACGCATTTCCGGGATGTTATCTATCTCTGCCATAACACTATTATTCAACCAGTCCCAATTCTTTAAGATATACTTCAATCTCCTTATCTAGTTCGGCACGTTTGGCTTCCAACTCCTTGATTTCTGCCATTACAGCTTTAATGTCAATAGGTTCTTCCTCTTCAAAAGTATCGACATAACGAGGAATATTCAGATTATAGTCGTTATCGGCAACCTCCTGTAAAGTGGCAAGATGGCTGTACTTTTCTATTTCTTTTCGCTCGCGATAGGTATCAACAATCTTGTCAATATGCTCTTTACGCAGTTTGTTTTGTGTCTTGACTTTCTCAAACTCCTTGCTCGCATCTATGAACAGAATATTATCATCTTCCTTACGGCATTTCTTCATCACAAGAATACAGGTCGGAATACTTGTACCATAGAATATATTAGCCGGCAAACCGATAATGGCATCGATATAGTTTTTCTTCTCTATCAGGAAACGGCGTATTACCCCTTCTGCATTACCACGGAACAAAACACCGTGTGGAGCGACACAAGCCATCGTACCACCTTCGTTCAAGTGATAAATCATGTGTAGGATAAAAGCATAATCTGCTGTCTTCTTTGGCGCAAGTCGCCCTGCTTTGCTGAAACGGTCATCGGTATTAAATTTGTCGGCAGCACTCCATTCGGCAGAGAATGGAGGATTTGCGACTACCGCATCAAACTGAGTGTCGCCAAAGACATCCCATTCAAGCGTATCGCCGTTTTCAATCTTGAAATTGCTGAATCTGATACCGTGAAGCAACATATTCATTCTGGCGAGGTTGTAGGTCGTCGGATTCTTTTCCTGTCCGTAAATATCAACCGCATTTCCAATACTTGCAGCACGAAGAAGCAATGAGCCACTACCACAAGTAGGGTCATATACATTGCGCAAACGCTGGTGTCCAATGGAAACAATCTCTGCCAAAATACGGCTAACTTCCTGCGGAGTATAGAATTCCCCGGCTTTTTTCCCGGCTCCTGCCGCAAACTGCGAAATCATATATTCGTAAGCATCACCCAAGATGTCAATTTCCTGTGATGCCTCTACGCTAAAGTCTATATCGTCCAATGCAAGAAGCACATTGCTGACGAGTGTATTTTTATCATTGGCTGTTTTACCCAATTTAGGTGAAGCCAAGTCTATATCTGAAAACAATCCTCCGAAATCCTCTTCGCTGTCCTGTCCAAGAGTGCTGTCTTCGATACGCTTCAATGAACGTTCAAGTATAGGTAAAATGTTCTCTTTCCGCTTGATGGCCTCTATTACGGACGAAAACAAGAATTTCGGTTCAATGAAGTAACCTATATTTTCCAAGCATTGATTCTTTACTTCCTCTTGTAACTCGACTACATCGGTATCATCCATTTCCCACAATTCCTTAAAGGTTATTTCATCATCCACCAAGGCATTGTTGGCATACTTTTCTATTTTCTCAGATAAGTATTTATAGAAAATAAAACCCAATGTGAAATACATAAAGTCGCTTGCCGACATATTGCCACGCAAACGATTTGCGACCTCCCAAAGCTGGTCACGGAGTTTCTGTTGCAGTTCTTCGCTCATATTTATTATAATTCTTTAATTACAAAACCAAATTTATTCGCAAACTCTAAAATACGACCTATATTATTCTTACCATGCTGTGATGATACAACAAACCTGACACCATCATTAGACATAAGAATATCTTTTTCAAACCATCTTTTATGCGTATCTGACGTTTTAAGTTTCCAATTTCCGACTTCTTCAACGGTTTTAACTAAGTGTTTAGGCAACAAATTAATTAGCTCTTTATAATCAACAGAGGTAGACTCGATAAAAAGTCGAACTACTTCTAATGCTAATCTACCTTTCCCATAAGAACCAACTCCATTAAGTGAATATTTTGTATAGTCTTTTCTGCTATTAGTACATTTTCTTGGCAATTCATTTTGAACAGATTGAGATATAAAGTTATCGCTACGCAAAGGTTGATTATTCTCATATTCTGTTATTACGGCATCATCTATAGTTTGTGCTATTTCTTTAAAAATTTCCAATGCTTTTTGCGGAGCGACATTAAAAAATTCTCTGTTCTGACGAATACGAAAATCAGTCAAATTGTCGATTATCTTATGCACGAGTTTTTCCACCTCATTATATTTAACCGTTTTAATGGTTGCATGTATCTCAAAAGGCAACGGAACTGCCGTATTGTCAAGTTCCTTGGAACGTATATCAACAGGGCGTGCGCTTTTGCCAATCTTAACCCAATCCTCACGAAAACTTGGATTAGTCAAGATATACACATATCCGGGTTCATTTGTTTTTACCATATACGTATTTACTCCCAATTAAATGTTCTTATTATATTACGCAATCTCTCCATGATTCTCGTCAACGCCTTTCTTGTTTTTATAAGACCAAGATGTTTTTCTTTCAATGCCTTTTGTATGATTTCCGGCTGTTCCTTTTGCAAATAGTCATACTCCTTTATGTATAGATTCAGCACCTCGGTAGGAATTTGTTCATCATCCGACAAATCTTTTACAGCCTTATTGCGTTCAGATACAATATATTGATTCAAACGCTCTTCCAATTCACTTGTACCATCAGCCTTACTACGTCCGCTCATGAAGTTTTCCTTATCTTCATCAACATTTTTCCGAATAAAGCCATCAATGAGTTTGGCTTTGCCTCGCATCCCGGCATCCTTAATCATTGTGTCAATGATATGTTGCCTTTTCTCTGAATAATCATTGCTATATGGGTCAAGTTCTGCAATGAGTTCAAGAATGTAAGCCACATTGATAATGTCGCTATGTAGAAGTTCAAGACAGAAATCTATATCCTCTAATCCCTGACTGTTCCCATACGGAACAGGGTCTTCTGCAACTACAGATGGAATTACAGGCGGTTCTATAAACCCGACTGTAATGTCAAGATACTTACTCTTATAGTCGTTGAATTGCTGCTCAGTCATACCAAGATCTTCCGCATCCTCGCTATAATCTTCGTATATCTGGATTTCCGCATGTTTACGGATAATATCACGAAATGCCAGAACAAAATTTTTCTTGTCATTTTCGCTTTGCAGAAAATCTATACTGCTGGGTGTAGGATATTTTTTCAGGAACTCTGTTGCCAAGCATTTATATTCCTTTTTTACATCCTCAAACGGTGGACGTACTATATCTTCAGAATTATCAGAGTTGCTGAACAATTTAATAGACGTATCAACATTATTTTTCAAGTCACGGAAGCAAACGATTTTACCGAAACGTTTCTTCTCGTTCAATACTCGGTTGGTACGACTGAATGCTTGCAGCAAACCGTGATATTCCATATTCTTATCTACATAGAGCGTATTCAGTTTTTTACTGTCGAAACCGGTAAGGAACATACCCACGACAAGACAAAGGTCAAGCGGTTTCATATCCGCTTTCTTCTTTTTCATGCGCAGATTGATGTCATCATAGTAGGCACGGAAGTTTTCTGTAGTAAAAGCAGTGCCGAACATATTGTTATAATCGTCCATAATTGTTTGCAGTTCATCAGCCTCACCCACACCCTCTTTTGCATACTGCCCTGTACCCATGCCGGTCTGTTCATCATCCAGACTATTGTTGGCAGCGTAAGTAAACACAGCACCTATACGGATTTTCGGATTCAACGATTTGAATATCTTGTAATATCGTATGAGCATCGACACGGATTGCACAGCAAACAAGGCATCAAACTCTCCGTCGAATGTGGATTTGTTGAAATTGTTAAGGATAAACTTGGCGATTTCCTCCATACGAGCTTGATTGTCGTTGTCAACAACTTCGTTGCCGTGATAATACTCCACAAGGAATCCAAGCACGTTTTCATCGGCTATGGCATCCTTAATAAGATATTTATGAAGACAATTTCCGAATATCTCCTTAGTGGTATGCCCATCTACCGCATTTTCAGTAAAAATAGGTGTTCCCGTGAAGCCAAAGATTTGAGCATTGTCAAAGAACTTCATAATCTTCTTATGACTATCCCCAAAGTGGCTACGATGACACTCATCAAATATCATCACGATACGTGAGTGGCGAATAGTTTCAATCTTGTTGCTATACCACGTCTTGCTGACTGCGGCATTGAGTTTCTGAATGGTAGTGATGATAATCTTAGAATTGCTTTGAAGTCGCTTCACAAGTTCATCCGTATTATCAGTACTATCCACAGCTCCCGGCTCAAACGCTTCATATTCCGATTGAGTCTGAGTATCAAGGTCATGTCGGTCAACAACAAACATAACCTTATCCACATCATCCAACTCTGACACAAGTTGGGCAGCCTTGAACGAAGTCAATGTCTTTCCGGCTCCTGTTGTATGCCATATATAGCCGTTATCGTTGGAGTTCTGCACACGATCTAGAATTTTCTCTACGGCATAGAACTGATAAGGACGAAGCACCATCAAACATTTGTCGCCCTCGTGCAGCACGATATATTTCCCTATTATTTTGCCAAGCGTACATTTTTCCAAGAAGAATACGGCAAACTTATCCAATTCATTAAACGGATGATTGGCTGCATCCGTCCAATTGAATGTAAACTTATAACCGCTATTAGGATTGTTGGCAAAATAGCGGGTATTGACACCATTTGATATAACAAACAATTGAATATAGTCGAACAATCCGTGGAACGAAGTCTTATGATAGCGTTGTATCTGATTATATGCCTGTTTGAGTTCTACTCCCCTGCGCTTTAACTCTATCTGAACCAATGGTAAACCATTGATAAGTATAGTCACATCATAGCGGCATTTTTTCCGTCCTTCAACAGTAATCTGATTCGAGACCTGAAACTCATTCTGACACCATTGGGTACGATTGAGAAATTCCACCCAAATCCGTTGTCCATTTACCATATCAAGCGGATAGAGGTCACGAAGTTTCTTGGCCTTTTCAAAGCGAGTTCCACCTTCAAGATAAATTAATATCTTCTCAAACTCTTCATCCGTAAATGAAGTACGACCAACTTCCGCCAGTTGTTTCTTGTTATGAATCTCCAACTGACGTTTGAAATTAACATAAAGATTATCTTCCTCGACAATCTGGACATACTCATAGTCCATTTGTCGGAGTGTGGCTATCAGTCCGGCTTCCAACGCCGCTTCGCTTTGTGTTGACATATTCTTGTCCTGCTATGGTGTTACTACTTATTTATTCTAGCTTGCAATATCTTGATGTCTAATGCATTTTCTATTTTGCATAAGGTTTCCAACGACAAATTTTCACGACCTTTCAACACTTTAGAAACATACTGCTGGGTACAATTCATTTTCTCAGCCAAAGCTCGTTGTGTCATACCAAGTTCCTCCATTCGGTTTGACATGATTGCTGCTATAGCCTGTGAATGGCAAATCCAATCCTCGCTCTTATTTTCCATTATATTCATTCCTTCTCCTAAAGCGTTGTCTATCTTGTCTTCAGCCATTGTATGCATCAAAAATACCTTTGCCTTATTTTGTAGGCAAAGGTACTATAAATAATCGAGATTACACAACTTTCAGGTTGTTGTTTGACAGCCAAAACTCAAGAATCACCTATTGTACAATAGAACTATAATATTTTATTGCTTTACGTATAACATCTTTTTATTAGGGCATCGCCTATCTAGTTCAAATCCGTAATTTCCTTTTGATACGGATTGAAATTTTTCATCTCCATCTTTAATAGTTAATATTTTTAACTTCTTCCACCTACCATCTTCCTCGTAAAAGAAAAAATCCCCAACACTAATTTTTACGTTGTCAATTTTCAGGCATACTATGGTATGTTGTCCATAATACTTATGTGGCACGGCCACTTCATTTACTTTTGGCCTAAAATCTATTAAGCCATTATTAAATAGTATACTTTGGGCTTCTTGTTTAGTTATGATCCCATCTTCTATCTCGAAATACAGATTAAACAATTGCCACGTATAGCACAATCCTCTTTTTTCATTTACCGCATCCTTGATCTGCTGCTGATTAAATGGAGGAATTGTTCTGGAAAGAGGTTCTACACCTCTTTCATTATTAACAATATACAATCCAAAGACATCAAATCTTTGTTGTTCTTCCCTTCTGCGAAAAACATTCTTAAAGATTTGACTACATTGTGCATCTGTTGAGGTTCCATTAATACCTTTTATTTCCACAAGGAGCAATCCTTTATCTTCTGTATTAATTTGAATATCCTCCTCATTGAATTCCTTATCGAGTTCCTTGTCTTTATCAATTACATCTTTAAATCCTAACCATTTAAAATATTCAAGACAAGCTTCAACTAACTCATCCCCTGTTGCAGTAAGAAGTTTATGCAAAAATGAATATTCGTTACTATTCATTTCTATTTTTTCTTCCAAAGCAATCAGACGTTCATTATATTCCGCAATTAACTCCTCTTTTTCTCTAAGCAATTCTTCTTGCCCTGGTAAATAATAAATTGACTGATTTAACCATAACGACTCTTCTACTTCTGGAAAATATCCAGAAAAATATTTAAACAGAAACTCTTGCATTACCTTTTGTAACAATTCTCGCTTCCTTTTTGTTTGAGGCAATACCAAAATTATATCGTTCTTACTCATAAAGAAGTAAGAAACAACACCTCCAGTTCTATTCATTAACAAAGGTAAGAATTGGTCATCTTTTACTCTTTTTTCGCCGTTATTATCCCATACTGTTGGATGTTCATATATCTGACAATAAGAAACATCATTAAGAAAAGGTTCAAACAATACTCTTGATAATATACAATCACATAATTTCACCTCTGTACCAACCATATTAGAAGAGCAACAATCCACCAAATGCTCATAGTTATTATGCTCTATACTCTGACTGGAATAATAATCATTTATATCCCTAATGACATATTTTACTAACTGATATGGGGCTTGAAATGCTATTCTTATGGCTGGTCTATTTCTGTCTTTATGAAGACTATAATTCAGAATTGAACTACCATATGGGCATGGATCAAATATTGTTTGCGGAGCATTACTGATAAAATAATATGCTTTTGAACCTAAAATCTCTGTCCTCGTATTTTCTTCTGTATTATACGGAATCCTATCAGGCCTTATCATATCCTCGATAAATATATCATATTCATGTATATTTTGAGGTAATTCATAATTGAGTAATAAGTTCAAACCACCATGATTTTTCCCAGACACATCAATAGGTTTTCCCAAACTTCCGTCATAAACATCAAATCTGTCTTTTAACAAGTTCAAACAATCCTCATCTAAATCTAGACAACAAACTCTTGTCTTTTCACGCTTAGTTTCTGAAGCCATATTTACAAAACAATAACATTACTAAAAATTCATTTTACACCTCTCATCCAACACCCCTCTAAACATATCCATTTCTCGCTTAGATATACCTAACCGTACCGCCAACCCTCGCCACCCTTTCACAACATTAATAACCTCTGAAACAATATGTTCAACTGTTTTTCTGTTGAGCATATAGTGCACACAAGCATCAAGCAAAATGCCGAGGTCTGCCTTGTTGGAAGTTGCCGAAATAAGCAGACTTTGATATTCGTTCAGAGTGGGATTCATATCGTATGCAGGTGAGAGCGTCCAGCCTTTTGCAGTCAAAAGAAAACCATGATTGCGGAAATGGTCATCGCTGTTGCCAATGCAGATATTGAAAGCCACACGGCGATAGAGTTCCTGCAAATTGTACTCAACATCCGTACAGTTTTGAATAATGAAATCCACTATATCCAAATAACCATGCCCTGTAGTTGCATTATCTCCGTCATTCAGTCCCAACAAAGTCATTGCAGAAGCAAAATGAATCCGTTTTCCATCTTTGGTTCTGTCAAAACGTTCTGAAAGCAAGGTGTGATATTTTTCGCCTGTGGCAATAACTTTTGTTTTTGCTGCATTTATACCGGCTTTTGCTGCAAGCAAATGGCTGAAATGTTCCCAAAGTCCGGCATCGTAATCATCATTACGAGAAGTAAACTTGGCGACATAAAGCGTTTTATCCGTATCTATCACACTGGCTTTCGGTCTTGCTCCACCCAATGAAGAACCCGGTTGCACAAGTTGCGTAATCCACTTTCTGTCTGGCAACACATTATCCTCTTCGCTTCTCTCAATCTCCGCACTGGCCGCAATCAATTCCCTAATATCCGTCAAAGGCGGAATTTTCAACGACTCACTTACATTTATAAACTCTCCATCAGTGTCTTCCTTAAAACGGAAAGCACCCATTCGGGAGAAGTCATCAATGCCGGTCAGGAAATCGAATGAAGACAATCTTCGTACTGGCCGATTTTCTTCTATTGCTGCAAGCTGCTCACGTCGCAACAACAGAGTCCGTCCCCAACGATCAGGCAAAGCATCAGAAAAACATCCGAATATATCCTTCCCCGGCTGCGTATATTGTTGTCCCGGATAATTGTTCAAATCATCGCTCAAAAACAAATCTCCATGCTTTTTCAACCAATCATCGCTGAATGTAAAGCAATAACTGTCAGAGCCACGAAGTGATTCGTAGCCCAACTCGCCAATGAGTTCTATCTCCTTCAGCCAGTCAAAATCAGCATATACATACAGTTTCTTCATCCCTATTCTTTTTTAGATGCACGCTCCCTTGTCTTCAAACTCAAATCCTGCAAGGCTTTCCCCAATTTATCTTCTTTCGCCAGCCACAGAATATCATCGTCAAGCTGCAAAGCATACAGCACACGCAAATAAATGCCGATTGCCACAGTCGGTGCACCTTTCTCGATTCGGGATATGGTTAGCGGAGAACAGGTAGCACGTTCGGCCACCTGAGCCACACTCAAATTCCGACGCAAGCGAGCCAACTTAATCTGCTCCCCTACTATCTGCATCTTCTGCTCCAATTTTCGGGGCAACTTAGTACCCATTGTATTCTTTGCCATAATCAACCTATCATATAATACGCAAAGATAATACTTTTTATTTATTTAATGATGTATTACACATAGAAAAACACACATCATTGCATAATTAACCATGCACATAATCCATTTTGAGCAGAAACTCCCAGAGCTAAGTGCTATTATATTGTTTATTATCGCTATATATACCTAATTAACGAAATATTGTTTGTTATATAGATGCAATCTGTTCCTCATTCACGCATCATGTCAAAGAACTATTTTGCCAACCCCAAAAGGAGTAACCACATTTCCAACTTGACTTTAATGACTGCTATATACCAAGTAGAGTATTTCCCATGGGTTGGGTTCAAACCACCCCATGGGAATAAGGCTATTTTAACAAAAGATATGGCTTACATACTTATTCGCAGCGTGAGCATCGGAGAACGAATATACATCTTCCATAACAGTTACATTTTAAACTGTTATAAGTGAAGGACACCTATAACGGTTTTATTTTCAACCATTGTTTCATAGGATTTGATAAAACTATTTTGCCAACCAAAAGAAAAAACGACTTTACTTTATCCTCGTATTCATATATACGTCCATTAAAGTAAAGTTAAAAAGAGGGAGAAAGAAAAACATTCGGCAAGCAAACTATTTTTTCTTTTGGTCAGCACCGTTATAATACGCTACATCATCTTCAACCTTGGAGAAATTGTCAACAAAATAACCACGAACATCACCACCAACAAAATGCGATGCAACATATTCCATATATCCCCAAATACACCTCAAATCAGCCCTTCAAAAATGATTTCACACAAAGTTTTTCACTTGCTTTCATAATCCGAAAAAATGCACTAATTTTGTACTCGTTCAGCGAAGAAAAAGAAGTGCAAAACGGACTTTTCTACCATTTTATTTATAAAACATTGGTAGTCAACTGGTCTAATATGCTGCATCGGCAAGTAAGTGGTGATTACTAACGATTAGCATATAGCATCAACGATTATTAAGGTGTTCATTTTGAGCGCCTTTCTTTTTAGCCTTGTAAGCGATACACATCGTTTATAAGGCTTTCTCAGCTCATTTTTGTACCGCATTTGTTGCTCGCTTGTCACAGGCTCGCGAATTGCGTGGAAAGGTAGTAGAGAAACTTTACGCCATTTTACACGATTTTACGGGAATTGACAGAAAAACGGAGAAATAAAGATGTAATAAAATGAGCAGTAACCTAAAAATTAAGCGAATTTGCGCTTGGTGTGGTAAAGAGTTTATCGCCCAAAAGACTACAACAGCGTGTTGCTCCAAACAATGCGTCAACGCACTCTACAAAAAGAGGAAGCGTGACGATGCCATCAAGGCGAACAATCAAATCGTGGAGAAAAAGATTGAGGAAAAGCCGATTGAAAGAATCAAAAACAAGCCTTTTCTTACAATCACGGAAGCCGCAATTTATCTTGGTGTAACTCGACCGACCGTATATGGTTACATTAAGCGTGGAGAGCTAAAGGTTATCCGGTTAGGCTTCAAGTATCTTTTGAAGAAAGAGGATATTGATGAGCTTTTCAATCACCCGACAGAGTTCCATATACCAACAAAAGAGAAGACTCCCATCACCGACTTCTACACCACAGCCGAAGTCAAAGAGAAATTCAATGTGGCAGAGTCATGGGTATTTGCCATCGCAAAGAAGAACAATATCCCTCGGACATTCAATCGTGGCAAGACCTACTGGAGCAAGAAGCACATAGATGCTTACTTTGCCAAGAAAGCACCGAACCCCGACATCACGGAATGGTACAGTACCCAAGAAATACAGGAGAAGTTCGGCATGACCTTAGCCGCTGTCTACTGTTTCGTTTCCAAGAATGCCATTCCCAAAAAGAAGGAGGGCATCATGGTGTACTACTCCAAGAAGCATGTGGATATAGCCAAAGGAGTGGCTGCGTCTGAGGAGCCAAAGTATTATACCGTGCCGGAAGCGATGGAGAAGTTCAACCTCACTCGTGACCAGCTCTATCATTACGCAACGTATCACAAAATCCCGAAGGTGAAGAAGGGTAAATACACACTTATTTCCAAGGCTGAGTTGGATAAACTACTTGCCGCCCCAAAGATTGAATAAGTTATTCTTCGGTGGGTGCTGTCACCATTGAATCACCCTATTCCTTTGCACCGAACAAATGTAAAACTCTAAATATCAAACAGCATGACACACACGTGTACAAAAGTAACAGTTCGCCAGAGATCGATTCGTAACAACCGTATCTCCTTGTATCTGGATTATTATCCGGCAGTCCGCAACCCCGAAACCATGCAGATGAGCCGCAGGGAATACCTCGGCATCTACATCTACGCCCATCCGAAGAACGAGATGGAACGAGAGTTCAACAACGATATGTTGAACAAGGCAGAGGCAATCCGTTGCATCCGGGTACAGTCGCTTATCAATGAAGAGTTCGGTTTCTTGGATAAGACCAAACAGAAGGCCGACTTTCTCGCCTACTTCAAGAAGATGTGCCGTAACAAAGACCAGAAATGGCAGTTCGTCTATCAGCATTTCCATAATTTCGTCAAAGGGCAATGCACGTTTGGTGAGGTGAATGTGGACTTGTGCAAAAAGTTCCGCGAGTATCTACTTCATGCCAAACAGCTCAAACGCAGTAGCCGCTCCATATCCCTCAATTCGGCATCCGGCTACTATTCCACGTTTCGAGGCCTTTTGAAAATTGCCTATCGGGACAAATGGCTTCGGGAGAATATCAATGACTATCTTGATAAGATAGAGCCACAAGAAGTGAAGAAAGAGTACCTGACACTGGACGAGGTGAAACAGCTTGCCGCCACGCCCTGCGACATCCCCGTATTGAAAGCTGCCTCTCTGTTTGCTTGTCTGACTGGTTTGCGTATCAGCGACATTCAAAACCTTCAATGGGAGGACTTTGACATTGCCCCCGACCAAGGCTATTGTCTGCGTATCAGAACCCAGAAAACCCAAACGGAAGCAACGCTCCCCATCAGCAACGAAGCCTACGAGCTATGCGGTACGCCAGGAACGGGCAAGGTGTTCAAAGGCTTGAAGCGGAGCATGATTAACTATCCACTGAAGAACTGGCTCAAAAAGGCTGGAATAACCAAACCCATCACCTTCCATGGGTTTCGACACAGCTACGCCGTGATACAAATCTCCTTGGGTACTGACATCTACACGGTTTCAAAGATGCTAACGCATAAGAACGTCACCACTACTCAAATCTATGCCGACTTGGTCAATTCCAAGAAGCGAGAAACCGCCAATAAAATTTCACTCAAATAAATTACTACCATGAAACGAGGAATCATAACAAACAACGGACAAGGCATCCATATCTCCGATGGAGAGGTATGGATGACCACATGGGAGATTGCTGAGCTGTTCAACACAACGGCTGGGGTTATCCACGCTGCTATCAAAAGGATATTGAGAACCAATATCTTGAAAGAGTACGAAGTATGCAAGTGCATCAAATTAGAGAACGATTACAATGCTGATGTGTATAATTTAGAGATGGTTATTGCCTTATCTTATCAGATAGATACCGGGCATTCCATAGAGTTCAGGCAGTGGCTGATAAACAAAGTCGCACGTAAGCAAGGTCACAATATTCTGCTATATCTCAACAATGGAACGAGTAGTACATTGTCTTGTTGACAAGGTATTACTTTTTACATTAGAATATCTGCATATTTGCCCGGAAATAGTGCAGATATTCTTTGTTTTAAGACCTCAAGCCCTGTTCCGCCAACTATTTTCACCGAAAAACAAGAAAGTTACAACTCGCTCATTATAAAGAGTGTAACGTGGCGACATTTGATGTAATATATCGTCAGAAGCCCTCTGACGGGCAAAACCTCGCATTTTGCTAAAAATAAATGATATACATTTGCACGCAAACGATTAGCAAATATCACTATGGAACAGAAAAAGATAGAACATATTACATTGCATCTGATGATTTTCGGTACAATCATCATCATTGGAGTTTTAGCTCGTCAAACCGCCTTACATTATGGTTGGGATGAGTTCAGCAGCTACCTCGTTCTCGTGGTATGCTCCATCATCATGGGAGCCATCTACCTCAATCTGCAAATGGCTTTCAATCAAATACTCTCACCTGCAATAGAGAAGTGCTTTCTGAGATTTGAGTGCTACCGCAGCAAGATTGTGGAGGTTGAAGAATGTCCTGAACCTATGATTGAAGTCGAAACCACATCTGATACATCAGAAGAGGTTTCGACTCCCATGCCTTCCGAGACAGACGAAGGAGAGGCTAATCTTCCAAAGGAAGACGCCCCACCTTCTATTGAAGAACCCAATCAGCCATCGGAATACGAGGTGCTTCGTGCCAATGCAATGGCTGAGAAAGAACGTGCATCCCAAGAGAAACTTGATAAGGTTCTCACATACACGAAACGTACTTTAGTTCCCTATCTTGATGAAGAAAGCCTCCATCGCTTATGCGGATATGTCACAGAATACTATCTGTCAGACTCTTTCCCCAAAGTCGAATCCATAAAACTCAGCTCACAATTAAAAACCATTGATGCTATGCATTTTGGATGGAACATTGGTAAGGCTTTCGGCAAGCCACGCTTACAGACAGCCACATTCATAAAGAGAGTATTCGCTCATACCCTCCGTGATGTGGAAATCTCCACCATTGAGCGTAAGATGTCGCACACGGAATCGGAGTGTAAAATCCAATTAAGCCCAACTATTGTTTAGTTTAAGGACAATTCATCAGAACACTTTAAAGCCTAACTTCTTGGCTATCCCTTCATAATAACTTCTCATTGCAGGAGCGATTAATGCTTTTTTTGTCCGATGCCGAAATATCTGGTCAAAGTATGCTATATCATTAATTGCACTCAGAACTCCATCTACACTTTTTGTGTAACCGGATAAAAACAGCGCTCCTGTATCGTTCTTGAATTTTTCTAATTCTCCATCATTGCCCAGCAACGTACGACAACTACTAAAGTGCACAAAACGATTAGAAAAAGCATCTTTAGCCATATTGGCTAATTCTGTTAATGTCAATTTCTTATCAGCACCCTTTTCACCTTCCAAGAAGATTGAATGAGTGTCACCATGAAACGATAAATAAATGATAGAATAATCCTCCTTATATTTAGATAAAGCGAATCTATTCAAATAGTATTGCAGTTCACTTTTTGTAGCAACTCTGCGATAGATAACTTTGCATCCCCATGATTTTTCAAGAAAGTCTAATAATGCCTTTGTATGTAATGACATTCTATTTTGTGCAACCGTGTGTTCCCATTCTGTTTCAATACAAATTATACCGTTTTTCATAATTCAATTAAATAGATAACAGTTTTCCCTTGGTGCAAAGGTACTTAAATCCCTTGTAATCACTACTTATTACTATCGAAAAGTTATATCACAGTTATATTTTGGTGGATGATTCCACCATTGAAACACCTGTTTCCTTTGCCGTCGAACAATTAAAAACGATTGGCGTATGCAAAACGAAACAGTAACATTTGATAAACTGCCCGAGGCGGTAGGTTATCTGACCGAACAGGTCATCGAGTTGAAAAGAATGGTGTCGGAACTTCAACCTCCAGCATCAGACAAACACGTGTTGGTTGAAATTGAGGATGCTTGCCGTATCATCCGAAAAGCCAAGCCTACCATATACACATTGGTACGCAAAGGGATGCTTCCGGCTTACAAAAAAGGCAAGAAGCTCTATTTCTATGAGGATGAGTTGTTGGCATGGATTGACAACGGGCGGAGAAAGACGGCAGAACAGACTTATGAAGAGATGCTTGCCAATATGCAAGGCAGTGTCAAGCATAAGCCTAAATCATCCTTTAACTTCTAACCGTCTGACGTATGGATACAAGTTCTATCAATCCCGTATCTGTCATAGATGAAGCGATTGATTTGAGTACAAGACTGGCTGGCACGGAGTTCCCTATCAGCATATTCCCCACTCAAATTCAGCGCATCATCCATGAGGTACACGAATGCCACAACTATCCTACCGACTACATTGCCGCAGCTATTCTGACGGCAATGGCAGTTGGTATTGGAAACACGCATCTTGCTCAAATCAAGCAGGGCTGGATGGAAAGTCCAATCCTGTATATGGCATTGATTGGAAGACCGGGAGCAAACAAGAGTCATCCTCTCAGCTTTGCCATGAAGCCTTTCCTTGATTATGACTACCAGCAGAATCAGGAATTTGAGAAGGCACTTGCCAAGTTTGATGAGCTGATGAGTATGAGCCGTAAGGAACGTGCGGAAAGTGGTGGAGAGCAGTTTCCACAAGAGCCTATCCGCAAACGTTTCTTGGTATCTGATGTAACGCCCGAAGGGTTAAGCCTCATTCATGCACAGAACAAGCGAGGCTTATGTCTATGGGCTGATGAATTGTCCGCTTGGTTCAAGAACTTCAACCGCTACAATAACGGTTCGGAGGAACAGTTCTGGCTGTCGGTATTCAGTGCCAAGACCACCATGTCCGACCGCAAGAATGCCAAGAGTTCCATCTTCATCAAGCGTCCGTACATCTCGGTCATTGGTACTATCCAAAAGAAAATCCTGAACGAGTTGGCCAAAGGTGAACGCTCCAGCAATGGCTTCATCGACCGTATCCTGTTTGTGATGCCCAATCTACAACAGAAAGCACGTTGGAACGACAAGGAACTGCCGGAGAACATCGAACAGGAATGGAATGCCATCATTGAGAAACTGATACAGCAAGAGTGTAGCCTTAACGAGTTTGGAGAGATTGAACCACGAATCCTTCTATTCACAGAGAATGCTAAGAGGCGGCTTTACGAATGGCAGCACCACTTTTCCGAACTATGCGACCGAGAGACCAACGACACGATTGTCAGTATCTACTGCAAGTTGGAGATATACATCATCCGCTTCTGCTTGATAATCCAATTAGCCCGATGGACTTGTGGAGAGTGTGATAAGACGCATATCGACCTGTTGACGGTGGAGCGAGCCATCAAACTGACGGAGTATTTCAAAGAATCTGCATTGAGTGTGCAGAACATCTTAAATGAGAATGCTCTCACCAGTCAACAACAAGCGATAATCAATCTGCTTCCTGCCTCCTTCACGACTGCTCAAGCCATAGAGTTGGCCGAGCAGAACGGGATGAAGGAGCGGACGTTTCAACGCTTTCTCAATGACAACATCGGAACACTGTTCCGCAAAGAGAAGCATGGAGAATATTCAAAGATTAACCCGTGACATTTTTGTCGGTTTTGACGCTTTCCAAGCGAAGACGACAATAACGACAAAAGTGACACACTAAAAAAGACAACAATGAGTACACATAGATTCATATTAGAACCCTACAAAGGTGTCAGCACCCGGCACACTTGCCCGAACTGCCATCGCCAAAGATGTTTCTCCAAGTACATTGATACGGAGAAGCGAATCCAGTTTCCCGAGTATGTGGGACGTTGTGACCATGAGCAGAAATGCGGGTATCACTTCACGCCTCGTGATTACTTCGAGCAGAACCCGGCAGAGAAAGAAAAGTTCTCAGAAACCACCTTTAGAAGCTATGCTTCTGTTAAGGAGGCGCAGCCCGTGGCCACCTCTTACATTGATTTGGATATTGTCAATCAATCATTACGAGGCTATCCGGTGAACAAGTTGTTTCAATTCCTATCGGCTCAGTTCGGAGAGACCGAAACATTGAAGCTGATGAAGAAGTATAAGGTGGGCACATCCAAGTATTGGGACGGTGCGACTGTATTCTGGCAAACGGACAATCAAGGCAGAGTCCGCACTGGGAAGATTATGCTTTACAATTCGGAGACTGGTAAGAGAGTAAAAGAACCATACAATCATGTCACATGGGTACACTCTGTATTGCACAAAGGGGATTATAATCTGAAGCAATGTTTCTTTGGTGAACATCTGCTTTCCGAGAATAAGCGCCGACCTGTTGCACTGGTCGAAAGCGAAAAGACTGCCCTCATCGCCTCCTACTATCTACCGCAATTCCTATGGATTGCTTCAGGTGGAAAGAACGGTTGTTTCAATGCCAACAGTCTGTCTGTTCTTGCCGGGAGAAGCGTTGTCCTGTTTCCCGACTTGGGCGCAACTGACTATTGGCAGAGCAAAATCGGGCTGATGAAAAGTTATGGAATTGAGGTACAGATATTCGATTATTTGGAGGCCAACGCCAACGAAGTAGAGCGAAAAGAAGGATATGACATTGCCGATTATCTACTCAAAGTGAAGCCTGACGAAGCTGTACTTCAACAGATGATAAGGAGAAATCCCGCTCTGAAAATACTGATAGATGCCCTCGATTTGAAGTTCATCAGTGTACAACGAGGTATCCCTCATCCGAAGGTTTCACCACCTAAGAAACGAGGCTTCAGACTATGACCGAGAGGGAGAAAAATGAGACTTTTTTTACTGTAGCAAGTTAATGTCGGTGTATTACATTCCCCGACCACTTGCTCCTCAAAAAGTCTGAGGAGGCGACTCCCGATGGTCACAAATTATTCACTAAAAGACAGAATCAAAATGGAAAAGAAATATACGATAACGCTCCGTCTGACAGACATGCAGTACACATTACTTGGTGCAATTTGCAGACGGACTAAAAGGAATCAAAGTGAGGTCATCCGCTCGTTCATCGAGAACGGTTCGGTACGTGAACGAATTTCGCAAGAGCATATCTACATCATCCGTCAGTTGATTGGCGAAAGCACCAATCTCAACCAGTTGGCGAGGCAGGCAAACACCTACGGATTCTCTGCCGTTGCCAAGCGATGCGAAGAAATGGCGGAACGTATTAACCAACTTATAAAACGACTAAAAGATGATAGGTAAGCAAACAAAAGGGACATCGTTCGGTGGATGCGTCTGCTACGTCCTTAAAGAAGAAAAGTCCAAGTTGCTGAAAGCAGTCGGAGTGGACGGAACACCCGAACAGATGGCAGAGCAATTTGAGTTACAATCGTTGCTCAACGACAAGGTAAAGAATATTGTCGGACACACTTCGCTCAACTTCTCTCCCGAAGATAGCGACCGTTTGAAACACGATGATGCGCTGATGTTACAAATCGCTCATGACTACATGAAGCTGATGGGTATTCAAAACACGCAATACATCGTTGCCCGGCACATTGACCGTGAGCATCCGCATTGCCACATCGTCTTCAATCGGGTGGACAATGACGGCAAAACGATTAGCGACAAGAATGACTTTCGCCGGAATGAGAAAGCCTGCAAAATGCTAACGGCTAAATATCGGCTCCACTTCGCCAATAGTAAAGACCATATCAATGAGGAACGACTGCGCCCATACGACCGGGCAAAGCATGAAATATACAAGGCATTGAAAGAAGAACTGCCGAATGCCAAGAGTTGGAACGAACTGAAAGACGCTCTTACTGACCGGGATATTGATATGAAATTCAAGGTTAGTCGGATGACACGGGAAATACAAGGCGTTAGGTTCGAGTATGGTGGTTTCTCGTTCTCCGGCTCAAAGGTCAGCCGTGAGTTCAGCTACATGAACATCGACAATAGACTGGAAGAGAATGCCTGTGCATCCATGTTTGACTCTGTCAACCAGAAGCCTAAGCATGAAGAGGCAGAGGTGCAACAAAGCGTTTCTCATTCTGATGATGCTGGCATCAGTCTTGGCCTGCTAAACGGTGGTTCATCTTACGATGCTACTGCCGCAGAAGAAGCCGAGTTCAATCGCCTAATGAAGAAGAAAAAGGCTAAGCGCAAGCGAGGCTTTCATTTATAATCAATTTATTAACAATTAAAACTTTATCAATTATGTTACACAACGATTTAATTTGTGATTTCAATCTCTACCTGTGTGAGCAGTTCGGCTACAGAAACAGTTGTAGCGTGATGCAAAATGCCAATGGCTTTTGCGTGGACATCCGTGAGCGTGATTTAGACTGCTACATCCGCTTCTGGGAGTACAGCAACGGCGTGGGAAATTTTCCTGACTGGAGCATCATCATCGTGCGCAGCAACTTCAAGAAGAACCAAGAAGAAAATCTGAAGGACTTGGCCCGCTTCTTCAAGGAGTACATGCCACGCTATGGTTACAAGTACCTCTGTTCCGAAGGTGATGGTTACGGGTATTACCAGACGCTCAGTTTGAAACTTGTCAGGAAAGACTTTTTCGGACACAATTATGCACTGGCACTGAAGGATTTGAATGTTTGATTCTTTGCTTTGAGTTAAGGAGGGGAAGATTTTCCTCTCCTTTTCCATTTACACAAATTTGTTCAGATATTGCTTTAGAATCGTATTAAGAGCGAAGAAATTACTCTATCGTATTCCTTCGCTCCATCAAATACCTATTTTCTCAATGATTTGAATACCTTGGCAATGCAACGCTTCTTCTGTTCCATATTGGGATGAACATAAAGATTGAGCGTTGTTGAAATGTTGGAGTGTCCCAAGAGGACGCTCACCGTTTTGTAGTCGCATCCAGCTTCAATACAACGTGTTGCAAAGCTGTGGCGCAGACCGTGATATTTCAATTTGGGGATACCGAGCTTGGTCATCAGTTTGTTGTAGTAATTGCGGTAAGTGCGTGGTTCTGTAGGACGCTCATCATTGGTTAGTACATAGAAATCGTCATTGATTACTTTCTTCAGAGGCTTAATCATCGTAAGTAGTTCCTTGCTCATAGGTATCTCACGACAAGAGTTCTTCGTTTTAGGTGAGTTGATAACAAGCTCAGTGTGCTTTTCCTTCCCCTCTATGATGTAGATACGTTCAATGGTACGACTGACGGTTATCGTGCCATCAGTTACATTGATATCGCTCCATTTCAAAGCACATATCTCTCCGATGCGTAGCCCTGTGCTAAGGCTAATATAAATACCAAGCCCTGCAAAAGTAAAATGATCTTGAATGTAGTTCAGAATTGTTCTGTGATTGGCTACAGATAGCACTTCAAGTTCTTTGTTTACTGAGGATGTAGGGTATTTAATATCCCATTCGTAATAGCTCATCCATTCGTTCTTGACCCCGAACTTCATTACCATTTTAAGGACTATAAGAATGTCCTTGACAGATTTTGTGCTTAGCCCACTTCCCAATTTCTGCAAGACGAATGCTTGCACTTCCTTTTCATGGAGAGAATCACTGTCACCAAAATACGGAATGATGTGGTTCTCCAAGATTAGCACATAAGCAGCCATTGTAGACTGCTTCACGTAGGGTTGCTTGTACTCTTTCCAAGCCACCGCAATTTCTCTAATTTTTTTGTTGCTCATATTATTTGATAAATGATAGGTGTCTATAATTAGAGAAATATAATGTATGATGTTCCCCATTTGAGATTCCCAGAGTTTAGTGGGGAGTGGGAAAGGAAAAGGTT
>ERZ791810.871-NODE-871-length-25231-cov-4.176438_pt1 | contig 25231 bp, 18 predicted proteins | sample MGYA00510304_ERZ791810 | MGnify/ENA primary metagenome ERZ791810 (study PRJEB30046, sample SAMN00791967) | human gut metagenome | study: EMG produced TPA metagenomics assembly of the A metagenome-wide association study of gut microbiota in type 2... | reverse complement strand
ATATGGAACTAAAAAATCCCTATTGTATCTCGCCATACTTCTCCTCCATTTAGTACATATTTTCTAATGTAATTTAACAATTACTCCCACCCATATTAATTTTAATTTCTCTTGTATTACCGCATTAGTTTACAAACAGATGGTCTTTTTTTTATAATTCTTCGTTCAGAAGATTCCGAGAGTACATTTATCTTATGAAAATAATCCACTTAAAAGCCACCCACCTATACCGCTCAGCGAATCTGATATTGCCTGCTGGATAAAATAACCTAAAATCCTGCCAACTATCAGACTTACGATAAACAATACAATGTGCATTACCAATATCTCATACAGTTTTACAGATGGCTCTCTTTCAAGTACTTCAAAATATCCGTATAAAAAGATAAAGTTTGTAAACATAACTATAGGTATCACAAGCAACATTACTATCAGCATTATTATTGCTCCAATATCTGAATTAAATATCTTTACGACATACATCATTGCTATAAAAAATATTACATATGCTGTAAAAAGTATTACTCCAGCCAATGTCTTTACTGCTATTACCGCATAGGTCTGTATGAAAGTTATATTTTCATGGAACAGGTATTTGCTCACGACAAACATTACTCCTGCAACAAGCAGCCCCCACAAAAACATCCCAATCAGTATCAGTATGGCATATTTCATTACACTATTGAGCATATCCTGAAATACACTTCCAAATATCTGATCCTCTAAATTTGCTCCTATTATCGCACACGCTATAAGCAGTTCAATCAATAAGACAAACATTGATATGCCTGATATTATAAGCGACTCAGCTATTGAGTTTGAATTTCCAAGATTTTTTACGGCATTTAACGGTGACCTGAATGTATCTACTGCTGTAGACAATATTCTTTTTCCAATTCCCGATGCCATCTGGGAGATATTACCCTGATTTCCATTTGGCTGCGGCACCTGATTCCAACCGGAATAACATCCGTTTATCGGCTGTTGTCCCGGATAATCTCCGTTTATCTGCTGCTGTCCCGGATACCCTCCCGGATAATTTCCATTCGGCTGCTGTCCCGGTGCTCCTCCCGGATAGTTTCCTCTTATCGGCTGTTGTCCCGGTGCTCCTCCCGGATAGTTTCCTCTTATCGGCTGCTGTCCCGGTACTTCTCCCGGATAATTTCCGTTTATCGGCTGCTGTCCCGATACTCCTCCCGGATAGTTTCCTCTTATCGGCTGCTGTCCAGATACTCCCCCAAGATGATTTCCGTTTATCGGCTGCTGTCCCGGTACTCCTCCCTGATTATTTATTTTCTGGTTCTGTTCTTTTTGTTTCTGCATATAATACTGTTTTCTTAACTGTTCCTGTTCTTTTGCGAACTCAATCTCACGCTTTTTGCTCTGCTCGCAGTTACATTTCTCACCGTTTTTTAATTGCTTTCCGCAATATCTGCAAAATGCCATTTTTATCTCTCCTTTCCGTTTGCCGTTCATCGCTGCCATGCTGTCAGCAATGATTACATTCACTCTTTTTCTTATGTTTATCTAAGCTTATACAGGTTGTCCTCATTTCCCATATACAGCTCCTCTGCTGATGAAAGATAATATTCCTTTTCTCTTTCAAGCCTTGCTCCGTTTCCTAGAAATGTTCCATTTTTTGAATAATCCACTACGCGATACTTATTTAATGCTCCTACATATGTTATCTCGCAATGCTTTCTACTCACCTGTGCATCTGTTATCGCATATGTGCATTGTGTCGCATCCCTGCCAAATATCACCTTTTGGTCACTTGGCAGAGGTATCAGCTTTCCGATATGCGTTCCTCTTATACATATCAAACCTCCCTGTTTATCCTCAGATAAAGCAAGACTTCTTGTCACCTGCATTGTCAATATGTCATTTTTCAATTCAATCCCCCCTATAATATTTTTTTGATTTCTTCCTGATAGCGTCTGCTTATCGGTAATACACTTTCACCTACTTTTATCTCTGTTCTCGAACTTCCCGTTATATATTTTTTGTTTACCAGATAACTCTGATGACACCTTACAAATCCATACTGTTTAAGCATTTCTTCAAGCTCGTTCATTTTGGCATAAAAGCTTATACTCTCGCCTTTCTGGTATATTTTTATTTTTCTTTTTTCGCCTTCAAAATAATAGACTTTATCAAGAAGTATCTGCTCTTTTTTTCCATTTACTGATATATGCAGGCAGTTTGTGCATTTCGACCGTTCTGTCATGTACCTGCCTATTTCATCATCTAGACGCTTTTTGTCTACAGGCTTTAATATGTATGAAAATGCCTTATAAGTATATCCGTCAAATATATGCTCCGCAGATACAGTTATAAATATAATATCCACATCAACATTGTTTTCCCGTATATATTTTGCAGTATTCAATCCGTCATATTCCGGCATATTTATGTCTAAAAGCAGCAGGTCAATGTCAAATTCTTCTTTTTCTATATCATCAACCACCTGTTTTCCCGACATATAATGTACTACCTGTGCATCGTCATAAGAAAATATTGAATGTATCACTAAATCATGTATCTTTTCTCTATACTCTCTGTCATCATCACATATTCCTATCCGTAACATATCCTACCTCATACTTCACCCTGACTGTTCATCCTCCGCACCAGTTTTTTTGCGTTACCATCCACACTGTAAATGTGAACAATAATGCTTTGCTTTTGCGGCTGATAACTTTATCCCAGTTTTATTGCTTCATGTCTTCCTGCCATATACAATATTGTTCCCGGTGCAACACTTACATACTGACCTTTTATTGCTTTTGTTCCATCCGAAAATTCAATTCCATTTGATGAATAATCTATAACATAATATCTTTGCTCTGTACCGTTATATCTTATTCCACAATGTCTTCTGCTTATCTTCGGATAACTAAATACAAGTGTCGCACACTTCGGATCTCTGCCGAGTATCACTTCATCTCCGTCATTCATCACAAGTTCAGAAGAACTGTATTCTCCCTCCATTCCATATAAACATCCAGATTTTGGAATCATGCCCGGTGTAGGTTTATATCCTACCGGCTCTGGCTCTGCACCAGTGCCTATATCTTCACCTGCTACTGTCATATCTCCTGCATAATTTTCTGATACAAAATCCTCTGGTGGCATTCCCGTCATATAATGCTTTCCATCTTCACCAACATAACCATCCGGATTTGGTGTCGGCGGTGTAAAAATTTGATTTTTTCCATCATCATGCTGTGGCGGCATCGGCGGGTCATATGGATATTGTGGATTTATCGGCTGTGGCGGTATCGGTGGTATCGGAAAATCCCATTCTTCCTCTGACTCCTCCTTTTCCATTTCAGGTTTTAATGCCGTCATAAAGAGTATTCCTGCTACAATGAGAAACACTCCTGCCAAAAGTGTTACATATACACCTGCTCCCGTGCAGTTGCTCATTATTTTTGACACGGCATATTTGCCTACACCGTCTATATCAAACAATCTTGCATCGACAAGCGTGATACTTTTTACATAATCGTCTATCTTGTCCCATATCATTCCCGGTATCATAAATGAATAGATAAGCCTTGCAACAACAGTCACTGCTCCCGTGGCTATAATCATTATCTGGTTTGTCTTTCCTGTGACAGCAATGACTATAAGCGATGCTACTGCCAAAAGTACAGGAATTAACAATAATATTGCCATAATCTTAAATACATTCTTTACATCACTGTCACTCAGCTTTTTTGCCGATTTTTTAGTGGAAGTGCTTTTTTTAGCCGTCGATTTTTTTGCCTTATTTTTACTTTTTGAACTTTTCTTTTTCGTCGTTGTCTTTTTGGTTAATTTCTTTGTTGACTTCTTTGAAGATTTTTTCACCTTTGCCGATGCTTTCTGTGCCGAGAGAATACCTGTATTTTGGGCACTCTTACTGCCTGATTTTTTTTCACCGGCTTTTTTTGTTATTCCCTCTATATCATCAATCTCATCATCAGCAGTAAAGAGCCATTTGACTAACATTATCTGTGAGATAGAACTTCCTTTGTCTTTCTTGTCAATCTTATCATCAAATTCTTTTACCTTATCATCCCATTTACTTGTATTTTCTTTGTATTTGTCTATGACTTTTTTATCAACCTGTGCCTTTTTTGCTGTTTTTGAGTCCTCGTCTTTTGCATACTTATTTATCTGTACTGCCGTTTTCAGATATTTTTCTCCCGAAATGCTCATTGACGGCAAAAACAGTGATATTATTATGATTATCATAAAAACAGCACCGACACACATCTGCCATTTAAAACCTTTTTTCTCCATGTGTACCTCCTAACTCAATTCATCAATTCTTTCTAACACCGTATATGACTCCTGTATCCTCTTTGTCCTATCAAGTTCCATGCAGTCACACGCCAGTTTTATCCACTTTTTTCTGTCACGGAGCTTAAATCTGTGTTCTACTTTTATCTTATCTGTTCCGCTTTCAAGTCTTTTTATCACATCCGGTGCTTTCTCTAATGTAAGACAATGATACATTGTCGCACCGACGGCATATATGTCCGTCCATGTCCCCTCGTTGCCTGCCTTGCCCGATTTTGCCGTCTGATATTGTTCAGGAGCGGCATAATCCGGCTTTAAGAATGACGCCGTAAATGTCATTTTCTTATCATATATATACTTTGCCGCCCCCATATCTATAAGAACAATCTCACCGTTTTTCTTCCTTATTATGTTTGCTGGTGATATGTCGCAATGTATCATTTTCCTTTCATGCATATTAGAAAGTGCTTTTAATACCGGAACAAATATCTCTTTTATCTCCTGCGTATCATACAATTTATTTTTTCTCTTTCTAAGCTCTCTGCCTATGCTCTCCCCCTGTATGTACTCCATTACCATGTATGCAGTATCATTTTCAAAAAAGGCATCGGTTACCGTCACGATATTTTCAGTGTGTATAAATTTAGCTGTCATTTTTATCTCACTGACAAAGGATTTAAGTCCGTATTTAAACGGCTCAACCATGCCCGAATGTCTTATTGATACATAATTTTGTTCTCTCTGAACCCACTGTTTAGGAAAATATTCCTTAACGGCTACATTTCTCAAAAGATTTATATCCTTTGCAAGATAAGTAATTCCAAATCCGCCAATCCCTACGATACCTAATATCTGATACCTGTCATTTAAAAGAGTATCCGCAGGCAATATATCATTTTTATCTGTATTTCCATTGTCAATATGGGATATTATGTCTTTTTCGCCCCAGACATTTTCTTTTATGCAAAGCTCATCTTCCTTAATATCAGTTCTGTCTGCCGAAATACATAAAACTTTCCTGTCAAGCACAATCCCTGCCGACAATATCTTAAAATCAATGTCATTTTCTTTCGATAAGACTGCTATATCCGAAAGAGCCATGTCGCTGTCATCATTAAGCACGAGCAAAAAGCATTTTATCTCCAGCACACTGTCCCATGCTCTCCATATCGTATATGTATCGCTTTGACTGAAACGGCATCCCAAAAGCCATCTCTTTTCTATGACCGCACCCTGACACCATTTTTGAACTTCCCTCTTTATGGTTTTGTTGTCAAATCCACATATACTGCATACCGTGGCATCGTCGGGCAGTTCCTCAAAGCATCCCATACAAATCTTTGTCTTTTCCATATCAATCCTCACTGTGCTGTTTTAAATATTGCATTGCTGCTTCTTCTCTTGTAATATCAGGTATTGGCATTATCTCAGGCATTGTCTTTTGCCTCACTGCCTCGGCAGTCGGTTTTTGCGGCTTTTCTCCCGGCAGATACTCATGATAAAGTTCATAATACAACTCTGCCATTGACTGGTATCTGTCCTCTATCTGCACATTAAGACCTTTTAATATAGCATTTGCCTGATAATCTTCTATTTCTATATTGAACATATTAAGAGGTATTGTCTTATCTTCTGCGACACGCTCATAAGCTTTTTGCAATTTTATCCCCGTCAGCAGATAATACATTGTGGCACAAAGACTATACACATCTGTCCACGGTCCCTGATTTCCGTTTCTGTCATACTGCTCTATAGGTGCATAACCATGTTTCAGAAAAATGGATGTCTCCTGTCCTGCTCCACTGTGTTTTGCAGCTCCAAAGTCTATCAGTTTTGCCTTAAATTTGTCGTTGAGCATAATATTGTCAGGACTTATGTCCCTATGTATCACACCAGCCTTGTGCACGCTGTTCAATGCCTTAATAACATCTTTTAAAAGTTCAAACAATATATAACTCTGTAAAACTCCACCTGAGCTTTTTGCAAACTGCCTGAAATTTATCCCGTCTATATATTCCATAACTATATATGCCGTCTTGTTTCCGTAAAAGAAATCCCTTACGGAAACTATTCCCGGCATACCATAAAATTTTGAGAGTGTTTCTGCTTCTTTTATATATCCCTTAAGACCGCCAAGATAAGCAGCCTTTTTTGTATTTACCGTAAACACATCCATACTGTATGTACTATATTCCGTGGAATAGGTTGTCGTCTGCTCTCTCTTTGCCACGCCTTTTGGAAAATATTCTTTTATACACACCTTTTTACTCTGGTAAAAATCCCATCCTATATAGGTAATGCCAAAACCACCTATTCCTATGACCTTTCCGACAAGATATTTGCCGTTGAGTATCTCGTACGGTGGCATACCATTTTCCGGCTGTTGATAATCTTTTAATGAAAATCCGCATTTTGGACATGGCACACCGGTGTTTTCCAATAACTCCATACATCCCATACAAAGCCTGTTGGGGTCAACAAGTGTTTTGTCCATTTTTACCACCTCCTTCTATATTTAAAGATATTTAATAAAGCGTACATTCGCAATCTGCCTTATCCACCGCTTAATACTTTACAAAAAGCGGGTAAATACTTATTCTACATTTAAAAATCAAAGTCACTGTCATCACTTACAAACTCATCAGTACTTGATTTTTTATTTGATTTTTTCTTGTCTGACTTTTTACCTGTAGTTTTTTTCTTACTGACTCCACCCGAAGCAACATTATAGTTCATTTTTCCTTTCGACTTATCCGTTTTTTTGCTGCTGTCAGGCTTCGGTGCTGCAGGTGCAGGCGGTTCAGTAGGTGCAGGAGTAGGTGTCGGTGCACCGAGACTTACCACAATACTTACTTTTTTAGGAACTTTTTCCTTTTTAGGGATATTTTTGTCTTTGCTGTTACTGTTATATTTTTTCCCTGACTTTGGTTCCTGGCTTATTATGTCGCCTTTGGCAACACTTTCGCTTATAGCCTGACTTTTTGTCGTAAGTTTTATCTTGCACTTATACTTTTTATTCAGCTTATCTATAACCGATTTTGCCTCATCAAGATTTTTATCCTTTAAGTTTGGCAGCTTGAACATATACTTGTCTTTTTTGCCCCATGATATATAAAATTTAAGTTTGTCTATATCTTTTGATGAAACATCGCCGCTCTTGCTCTGTTTGAAGCACTTGTCTTTTGAAGCCGAATTGTAGTCATATTTAAAACTTATGTCTGATGTGACACCTGCATTTTTAAGGTTTGTCTCTATCTCACTTTTTGACATTTTAGTCATTTTTTCTATGGTGACTTTCCCGGCACTTCTGACGGTCACTTTTACGACTTTATCATCCGGAATATCTGCTCCCTGTCTCGGCTCAGTGTCCTCCACTTTCTCGCTCTTACAGGCTTTATCATATATATATGTAACTTTTGCCTTGCAGCCTGCATCATCCAGATTTTTCTTATATTCTTCCCAGGTGGTGTTTCCTCTCTGATATGCTGCCATCTTTTCAACATTTGAACCGGAATTGTCACCTCTGTTTTTATTTATGACTCCGTTTGCAACACTTACACCTGCAAATACCGCACCTGCACAAACAGCCATGCTGCCTGCAAGTATTGCTGCCCTCTGCCATGCCGCCATCGCCATAAACTTCTGCTTCAGACGGTTTCCGACCGTGTCCTGGTCGTCCTTTACTTTTGGCAAAATCCATTCCGGCTCATATACCGGAACGAAATTTTTGCCATCGAGTGCCTCCATGAAATCTTCCGCACATTGAAGCCTGAACTGTGGCTGTATATTAAGGCAGGTCATTATGGCAAATTCTGCCTGCTCCGGAATATTTATTCCGACCTCCGACAATGTAAGCAGCTTATCCTCCTGTGTCCTGTCATTTGCAGGCTGGGGTTTTGCACCCGTCAACATTCTGTAGAAAAGTGCCGCTACCGCATACAAATCCGTATATGGTCCCTGCACTGCTTTTCTTCCATACTGCTCGATAGGTGCGTAACCCTCTTTAAGCACAATTGCCGTATTTTCATTTTCAACACGCTCGGCATATTTTGCCGCTCCGAAGTCTATAAGTTTGATAACACCTTCGTTTGTAACAATAATGTTGTCAGGTGCTATGTCCCTGTGTATTACACCACGCTTATGTATTTCTTTAAGAGTGTAGAGTATCGTAAGCACAACTCGTCTTGCCCAGTCATACTCCACTCTGTTGCCCTTAAGTTTAAGGATATGTTTTACATCCATTCCTTCAAGGAACTCCATCACGATGTAACCGGTGTTGTTTTCCTCAAAGAAGCTGTAAACCTGAACAACACCTTTTACATCCTGCAGGTTTGCTATACTTCTCGCTTCTTCGAGGAAGTGACGGAGACCTATCTTAAAACGCTCATGCCTTACGCTCTCTGATATTACCGATACAGTGCCCGTAGTTCTCTCTCTGCCGGAAAGCTGCTTAGGAAAATACTCCTTTATGGCGACTTTGCATTGCAAGAGGTTGTTCCAGCCTATATAGGTATTTCCAAATCCGCCTGAACCAAGCAGTTTTCCTACGATAAACTTTCCCTGCAATACCGTACCCGGCTTGAGACACATATCAGCATTGTATTCTATATTTAATTTTTCTTTACAATACGGACAGATATCCTTTGCATTGTCAGCTATCTGCCGCATACAGCTATAACAAAATCGCATATATGTTTCCTCCTGAAAGATTTATTTTTAAGGTTAATTAAAATCATTATATTTTGGTTGTGTAGGTTTCTTTTTGCTACCACCACTCGAATTACTACTAGACTTTTTAGATGTGCCGCCACTGCTATTGCCACTTGGTTTTGTAACTGTTTCAGGTCTCTTTGTCACTACCGGCTTTGGTGTAGGTTTTGGCTCAGCAGAAATCTTAAGTCTGTCACCCTGCTTAAACTCAGTAACATTTGACTTTCCGTTTACCCATACTTTTTTGACAATATAATTGTCAGGATATTTTGTTCCAAGTGATGCACCGGCATTTGAAGCATATCTTTTCAGTCTTGCAACGGTAAGTGAATTGTTTATCGATACATGGCTTCTGACCGTGGCAAAAAGCTTTCCGTCACCGTTTTCAGAATCATCATTTCTTCCGTCATAGCCCTTTTTATTTTTAAGACTTTTAGAGAGAACTTTTACAATAGTTCCCCTGCCATATCTGAAACTTACATACTCACTTGAATATTTGTCCGATGACAGTGTACGAAGTCTTGCCCTGTTGCCTATTTTATGGTCTTTAGGATTTTTGCTGTAGACAAACTTAACTGACGATATACTCTTTCCTTCAAATGTACCGTATCTCTTGCAATTTGCTTTCGACATTGTGTAATATGCACCGGTATGGTATATAAACTGAATCTTCTTCTTGGAAGTATCCATTCCGTTTATCTTTGCAGTCTGTCTCTTTATCTCGCTGTCAGCTTTCGCCGTATCAGAAGCATATTTCTTTCTTATCGCATCAAGGTCTATCGTATTTTTGTCATATATTATCTTTGACAAAGTTCCGTAAGCCTGCGTATCATCACCCTTTTTCAGGCTGACTCCGTCAGGTATATAACTCTGCATATATACATCTTTAGATGCCTTTATGCGCTTTTTGACAGATGCACTTTGAGCCCATCTTGTATTGGTGCAGTTTTTAAGCCATTTTTCTGAAAATGTTACATTCTTCGTACTTGCAACTATGACATTTGCATATACCATCCTGTTTTTCTTTATGTCCGAGTTCACTTCATCCAGAGTTCTTCCGTCCTTAAGCACATCATTTGTCATATCATTGTATTCAAGCACCGTCCCCTCAGCATTGTTTGGGTCATATCTGTACTCAACAGTCCTGTTTTCTTTTTTAAGACCAAAATCAGTCCACTCTTTATCAAAATCAGAAAGCGTCATATCACCGCTTTTTACTTCGCTGACAATCTTAAATTTTTCCTGTGTCGCACCCTGGTTGCTGCTTCCTCCGTCATGCAGTCCTTTTATCACAACTGCGCCTCCGGCTATAACAGCTACACCTACAACTGCGACAAGACCTTTCACCCATATAGGCATTTTTCCCGTATCACGCTTTGCACGCTTTACTTTGCGTCTTTTTGTATCAGAGGAATTAAGCTCTTTGTAAAACTCCTGTGCAGTCTTTGTCCTGTCATCCTGATACACATTTAAGGCATTCATAAGTGCGTTTTCCATCGACTGGCTTATACCTGTGTTTAATTTTGACGGCTCTGTTATCTCATCAGATAATGCTCTGTCTACAGACTCAGGCGGCACTTTTCCCGTTATCATCCTATACATGACTGCCGCAAGAGCATAGACATCCGTCCACGGACCTCTTTTTCCCTGGCTTCTGTACTGTTCTTCCGGTGCATAGCCCTGTTTTAATATGATGGCAAGACTTTTTGAATTTGCCGTCGTTACGTATCTTGTTGCACCAAAGTCCAACAGTTTTACTTCACCCTGCTCTGTTATAAAGATAGTTTCCGGTGCTATATCACAATGGATAATGTCAAGCGGATGCACTTTTATAAGTCCGATAAGTATCTGTGATATAAACTGTTTTGCCTCCTCAGGTTTATATACCTTTCCCGTATCAAGAACTTCTTTTAATGTTGTTCCCACAAGGTACTCAGATATAACATACCCTGTATCATTTTCAGCTATACAGTCATAAACTTTTGCAACTCCCTGCGTATCGGCAAGCTGCTGTATCTTGTTTCCCTCATTTAAAAATGTTTCAAGACCATGTGAAAACTGCTCGTACGCATCTCCTGAATATATGGTGACTTCACTCTCTCCGTCAGAACGGGTTGAAAAGTCACTAGGAAGATACTCGCTTATTATGACTTTATGCTGTGCCTCGGCATCAAAGCCGAGGTATTTTACCGTATATCCGCCGTACTCCAACGCTTTACCTACGATGAACTTTCCTCCGATAATAGTACCCGGGTCCAGATAATATGATTTTTCCCTGACATTCGACTGGTCATATCCGCAAGCCGGACATATTTTGTCGTTGTCAGAAACCTGGTTCATACAACCCATACAAATTTTCATAGCGTTCCCTCATTTCCGTATATTTTTACACAAACTTGTCGGTGTTTAACAGGTCATACAGGCAGATATCACTCTGCATATAAACATACATTACTTTCTGCTTTTGACCTTTACTTTATTTCTGCTTAACTATATTAGTTTTAGATTTGTTATTATGTTTCCATGCCTTATAAGTATCAGCATTTGTGTTTAATAAAAATTTCATTTCAAAGTTGGTTATTTTAACCGTATATCCTTTTATAATCACACTGTTTTTCTTTTTCTTAATAGGCAGTTTAACCAGTTTATAGCATCTTGAATTCCAATGATTGTTACCTTTTGCCATAATATATACATGGCTTAGATTACTCATAACAAAGCGGTTAATTTTTACTTCCAACTGCTGTTTTTTCTTTGAATATGTCGCCGTATATTTAATCTGTGGAATCTTAGATTTCACCGTAATCTTAATCTTATTTTTTCCAATGACATATGTGACAACAGCCTTGCCTGAAAAATATTTCTTCACACTTATCTTTCCGCTCTTTGCATTTACAGAAAGGTTTTTCTTGTATTTTGACGGCACTGTGATTTTTTTAACATTAGGACTTGTTCCAAATATTCCCTTTGAAGTAACAGAACTTCCCCATGCAACCGTAATTACAGACTTATAAACTATCACCGTAAATTCACATTTAACAGTCTCATATCCATCCGCTGATATTTCACAATAGTAGGTGTATTTTCCTATTTTTGCATTTTTAGGTGTCTTGTAGCTGCTCTTTTCAGACAATGATTTGTCACTGTCTTTTTTGTACCATTTATAAGTACACTGAGTATCTGTCTTTACAGTTACTTTTAAATTTAATGCCATACCGCTTTTTACATATTTGTCAGAGTTGTCATAATTTACTGAAAGTTTCTTATCAGGAGTTTTTGATGGCTCTACTGTAGGTGTCACCATTGGATTCTGACTTGGCTCTACAGTTGGTGTTCCTGTCGGATTCTGACTTGGCTCTACAGTTGGTGTTCCTGTCGGATTCTGACTTGGCTCTGCAGTTGGTGTTCCTGTCGGGCTCTGACTTGGTGTTGCTGTCGGGCTCTGACTTGGCGTTGCTGTCGGGGTCGCTGTTGGCGTTGCCATCGGGGTCGCTATTGGTGTTGCTGTCGGGGTTTCCGTTGGTGTCGCTGTCGGCGTTGCCGTCGGGGTCGCTGTCGGCGTTGCCGTTGGCGTCGCTGTTGGTGTTGCCGTTGGGGTCGCTGTTGGCGTTGCCGTTGGGGTCGCTGTTGGCGTCGCTGTCGGCGTCGCTGTCGGGGTCGCTGTCGGCGTTGCTGTCGGCGTTTCCATTGGAGTAACTTTTGCTATCTCGATAATTTCTGTGTGCAGATAAGCAACCTTTCCGTCTGATAACTTAAATTTTGCATAAATTACTATCTGTTTTCCTGCATAATCTGATAATGTTATTTTTTGATTGCTATATTCAATCCAATGTGCAGCAGTACTACCATCTAAACTTTTCAACTCATTTAAATCTTTTACTTTATAAGCATCATCATTCATTTCATCTATGTAGTAATGGAACTCGTTTGTCGTACTACTATCATCACTACCTGTAATAGTAAATGCAGCTTTAGATACTGCCACTGTTTCTTTTTCTGCCGTATCTGTATATTCACTATATTTTTCGTTCCAATCCTTTGCGTCATCACTATTAGTTTTTCCACTGACATTTATCGCACATTTTGTTGCTGCTATAATTCCTTCTAGATTTGTCACTTCTGCCTGTGCTTTTACTGTCCCAAAGTTTATCCCGGTAAATAAAGAAAAAATCATTGCTATTGCAACCAGCATTGCCATATTTTTTTTATTCATGTCTTTTACCTCCTATCGTGTATCTTTCTTAAGATTTCTAAGTACAATTACACTTATCACTCCGCATACTGCCATCATTAAAAATAATATCAGCCATGTATTAGTCAGATGTGATGCTCCTCTATTGTATAAATCATTATGTTCATGTGGCATTCCTGTCACTTTCATATTCAGTTTATTTAAGTTTGTGATATTTCCAAGACACTCCATAGACCATCTGCTGACAGTAATGTAAGATATTTTGTCTGCCGCACCTTTTAACTCAAATAATACGCCTGAGAATAAAAGCTGTATTATAAGTACAAACGGTGCAAGTGCCATAGCCCTGTCACTGTTTCTTACACATGATGACACTATAAGTCCCAATGCTGCAGACGCATATATCGTAAGGAATATCGTGAGCCATATCTCAAGCTGCGGAGTTGGAAGTACCTGTTCCTTTTTAGGTGCGTGTTTCATAAGCACCAGAAACAGTCCCGTCAATATGGTAGTCTGCATAAAGCATACAACCGCCTGCACTATATATTTTGACAATATATATGTCCATAGTCGCAGATTTCCCATGTATTCACGCTTCAGTATAGGTCTTTCCTTACATACTTCCTGTATCGTGTTGAACAAGCCTATCCATATTCCGGAGCAGGCAAGTGCAAACATTATCGACTGTGTCGAGTCATATATCTTAAAAACATCTTTTTTTGCCACTACTTTTAACAAAAGAGCGATTATGAACGGCTGCAATAAAAGCAATAAAAGTCTTTGTCTGTCATTAAAAACAAGTTCAAAATATCTCTTTGTGAGAACTCCAAGCTGCTTTAACGGTGATGTTTTCTTTCCTGAGTCTTTTATCATGTCTGATATTTTTTCATTCTCATTTACTTCAGGTATCTCCGTGTTCTTGTCAAGATGCTGCTCTTTATAAAGCATAAGATATTTCATATTCCACATATCAACATTCGAAGCAAGCTCGCTATACACATCCACAAGACTGTCTTTTCCAAAATATTCATACATTTTGTCCGGTTTGCCACAGTAACAGATTTTTCCTCCCGGTCCCATAAAGATAACTTTGTCACAAAGGTTTATGTTCTGCACTGTATGTGTTACCATGATTATTGTCTTATTCTCTGTTTTTGACAGTTTTGCAAGCGTGTTCATAAGACTTTTCTCTGTATCAGGGTCAAGACCTGATGTAGGTTCATCAAGGAAGAACAGTCCGGGGTCTGCGAGAAGCTCAACTGCTATACTCGCTCTCTTTTTCTGGCCTCCACTGAGTTTTCTTATATATTCATTTGCTCTTTCCTCAAGTCCCACCATCTGTAAGACTTTTTGTATTCTCTCGTCTCTCTCTCCCTTTGTCGTATCTGGCGGCATCTTTAACTGTGCCGTATATTCCAACATTCTTCTCAATTTGAGATTTTCATATATTATGTCCTGCTGCGGCACAAAACCTATAATATTTTTAAGTGACTGAAAATTCTTTCTGAGGTCTATTCCATTGCAATAAACTTTTCCGGAAATGTCATAGTCAAATCCACTCATCGCATTCATAACCGTGGTCTTGCCTGCTCCCGAACCACCTATAATGGCTACGAACTCATTGTTTCCTATGTCACAGAAAACATGATTTAATATTTTTCTTCTGTCATCAGCCTTGCCGACAATCTTGTTTACATTGTGCAGCTCCAATGATGCTCCGCCTGCCGCCTGCTGGTATATGACACTGTTTTCCGAGAGGAACATAGTTATGCCGGCAATCTGTATTATGTCGCCGTCATGTACTTCCATGCTGCCTGCCCTTTGCACGATTTCGCCGTTTACATAAATACTGTTCACACTGTTGTTGTCATATATCACATAGCCGTTTGCACTATTTACAAGAAGTGCGTGTTTCCTTGACACACCTGGATTTTCAAGCACTATGTCATTGCGGCTGTCACGCCCTATCGTTGTCTGAGGTTTTGTAAGTTTTTTTGTGCTCCAGACTGAATTTCTTGAAATACTTGAAAATACAAGTATTACATTTTTGCCGCTGTAACTGCTGCTCCCTGCTATCCTGATAAACATATCACCCGGCTGTTTTACATAATATTTTTTGGCAAACATCGGATGGTAATTTCTGTCACGATACAGATACATTTTTCCACTGTCATCCATATCCCCGACATAGACCATATCATTTACAAGTTTTATTTTTCCCTGTGTTTCTGAAATCACCGGGTCATTTATAACTATGTCACACTGCATCGAACTTCCAAAAAACAGTCTGTCTTTTTTCATCCCGGCAAGGTCATACTCTGTTATCTGTCCGTTACTCAAAACGATAAGTTTATTAGAAGAACCGTAATACTTTGTGTTATCCACATAAACCGTTGATTGTAATCTGTCACTGTTCTGCATAAGCCTTTTGTCCTTTTCAAATATTACTTTTCATTTATCTTCCCATCATTTGTATTTAACATAATGCAAGGTGTCTGAATTTCTTTTATCATTTTCTCAAGACTTCTCTGTCCTGAGATAGCTGTTGCCGCCTCAAGTCCGTTTGAACTTAAAACTAGCGGATAGTTCTGTATCTCACCATCTTCAAAATCATCCTGTGCTACCATGTAGTACAATAATCTTTCAGATGCAAGCTTTTTGTCTTTGTCATCATTGTCAAAGATTGAGAAAGTTCCCGTGTATCTCACAAGCATCTTTCCGTCAATAACAGGTATAAGCAGTCTGTAGCCATCACTTTCTGCCGCCTGTGTCTTATAAAGTTCCTTGCGGTACTCTATTCCTGAAATGATATTTATTCCTTTCAGATAATTCTCACTATTACTTTCAAACTGCTTTTTTCCGTAATTATTTTTATCTTTAAGCCATGAAACTGTATCCTCTGATACATCATCAAACTGCCTTATGCTGCTTTTTATATCCTCATCCGATGAATCCCATGTTCCGTCACTATTTACATCAGTGCTGTTTTGATAAAGTGAGAGTAATGTGCGGTATTTCTTGTCAATATATACCGACTCACTGCCACTTCCTGCATTTTTCAGTATCTCATCAAGTTCCACAGTCTTACAGTTGTCATAATCTCCATCTTTGCCATACCATCTGCTCTCCATAAGAGACTTTTTGTCCCGGCTGGTCTGAATATCCTTTAATGCATACATTAGGACAATATCAAACGAGGTCGGCATCTGCTTCATATCAGGATAATATTTTGAATAAGCTGACATATAGCTGTAATCTCTGAGGTTGAGCATCGCATAGACATTATCCTTAAGTGACACCATTTTCTTTTCATTTGATGTTATATCCGTAATATCATCCGTCTGTATCATGTCAGGATATTTTTCTTTGCCATCTTTTGCAGCCTTAAGTGCAGCATCCATATCTTTGTAACCGCTATTTTTATCACTTATGTTCTTTACTTCCACGGTAATCTTAGGATTTTCAGCTTTCTGCTCTTTTGTAAACTGACCTCCGTCTGAAGTTTTTGTACTCTTTACGGCAGATTTAACTTTCATATTTGCACGGGATACAGTCTTTTCAACCGTATCTTTCATTTTATCGTTATCTACCCATACAACTATGTCAGTTGCCTTTTCTATCTTTGCATTCTCGTTATACAGTTTGTCACTATGCTTTATTTTATTATTGAAAAATAAGCCGCCAACCCCTATTGCCGCAAGTGCCAGCAGTGACATACAAGCAACCATTATCCTCTTTCTTTTCCTTATACGCAGTTTTACTTTTGGATATTCCGCTTTTCTCTTGCCGTTTATCGCATCATCAAACTGCTGTATTCCCTGAAATCTGAGTGCCGGCTGTACCGCCAATGCCTCCATTATCGCCCTGTCAAGATTTGGCTCTATGTGAAAACCAAGTTCTAACGGTGATTTGAGTTCGTCCTTGTATTCCCTCTCGGTAGACTCAATAGGCTTTTGTCCCGTTATCATCTGGTACAGTATCGCACCTATCGAATATATGTCAGTGAAATATCCCTGCCCGGCACTGTCTCTGTACTGTTCCGGTGCGGAATATCCTACCTTTATGACTTTTTCGCCCTCTTTTGCTCCGCTTTCGTCATTTAATATTGCCGCACCAAAATCAAATACTTTTACCGAGTCCTCACCTGCAATAAATATATTGTCCGGGCTTATATCCCTGTGTATAATCCCACTTGCGTGTATCTTTTTTAAGGCTTCAACTACCGGTTCTATTATAGTCATCGCTATATCCGGCGACAGTGCACCCTGTTTTTCAAGATAATCTTTGAGAAGTACACCATCTATATATTCCATGACTATGTATGCCGTATTGTTCTCCTCAAAATAATCAAACACATTTACTATGTCATTTGCTTTTCCAAACTGTGCGATACTCTGAGCCTCCATAAGGAAACGCTTTATCTGATTTTTATACTGCTTCTCCTTCTCACCGGACAAAAGACCTACTTTCATCTCTCCCGGTGACCTGTTTACAAGACCTACCGGAAAAAATTCTTTTATCGCAACGATGACACCAAGTGTCGCATCATAACATTTGTAAGTTATTCCGAAACCACCGACACCTATTGCCGTTCCAACAATAAAATGTCCTTTTAAAACTGTTCCCGGTCTGAGATAGTGCGGCTGCTCCGGAGGTGTTCCCTCCACATAACCGCAATAACGGCACACCTCATACGGTCCTTTGACACTAAAGCAGTTCATACATAATTCATTTGCCATAACCTGTCCTCATTTCTTTTTTACTCTAATCTAAAACGATTAGTATCATCGCCTATGTCAAGGATAGTTCCGACTTCCAGTCTGATAGGCAGATTTTGCGGAATACATTCATCCATCTCATTTATGAAGCATCCGTTTGAAGAATTGTCAACAATATAAAATTCCTCTTTTTGTGCATCCCATGTTATGGTACAGTGAGTACGGCTTATCTTGCGTGCCTCCGGGAATACAACATCATTTACATTGTCTCTGCCAAACTTTAATTCTTCGCCCGGTTTAAAAGGTATCTCAGCTCCGGCATACATTCCCGTAATGCCGACCATAACTCCTCTCGGTCTTCCCTGACCTGAATCATCCGGCTGTGCTTTCTGTAAATTTTCAATATTTTGTGCCGTCCCCGCATCGTGTGTGACTTCACCGCTTTGTACCTGCTGTGCATTTTGAACCTGCTCTGCTGCCGAAGTACCAGCCTGCTCAGGTCTTGCTTCGTCGATAAATTCATATTTTGGTTTTATCTGCTCCTGATGTATCTGCTCAACATCAGGTATCATATTGTCTTTATCCTTGTTCTTTTTCGCCTTTGCAGGTTTGGTTATGATTATAAGTATTCCGCAGATTATCAGTATCACTGCTAATACCATTATCATATTTAGTCCACGCAATCTTACTATATCCTGATACTGTTTTTTATAAATCTGACCTATACCGGTTGCTTTTGTTGTAAAGACTATATTTAATACCGCCGTAACTATCGCCGCAAATCCTGATATTATCTGCCTGCTTCCTGCAACAATGCTTACTATCATAAAAATAACCGAAAGAAGTGCAGGGAGAACTACAAATACAATTATCTCAAGTACCTGACTGCCCGAAATCTTTAGTCCCGACTTTCCCATGACAAATTTTGAAAAGGTATCTTTGACAAAATCTGCCTGACTGTAAGTGTCAGTCGGATAATTCTCCTGAACAGTCTTTATCACAGGCATAAATAAAAATCCTATGTCTGCCAATAGCAGAAAAACAACTGCTATCCTGAAAAACTTAGCCAATTTGTTCATATACAACCTCACATATCTGACTTACCGTCTGTTTTGTGTTAAATAGTCCGTCCAGTTAAACTTCGCACCACACAACGGCATAAATAAAAGTTTTACTTCACCGACCATGATAACATCGTATGCCTGAAGCTTCATAGGACTTAATACTACTTCATTGTTCAGATAGACAAGTTCGCTTGACTCTCCCGGCTGAACAAGATATAAATGCTGTTTTGGTTCATATACAAGTATTGCGTGCTTATTTCTTGAAACACTCTTGTCCCCCACAAGTGCTATATCCATTGATGCATCCCTGCCGACAAAGTTCTTTCCAACCTTAAGTCTGAAATCCTCGCCCAGATGATTTCCGTCAAGTGCAATGACCCAGCCTGTGCAAGGTGTCGATACTGACCTTTTTACCGGCTCTTTTGCCACGGTTTCCTTAACAGGAGCCGTATTAGCCTTGCTCGTGGTCGGTGATGAAAAAATATCATCATAAAATGCTACCGTATGGTCATCATCCTCTTCCGTGACACCGCCCGGTGTTATTTTTTGTACCTCCTGAACAGCTGACTTTCTTGGTTCAGTTATTCCTATAAAACTATCCTGACTGCTGCCCAGACTATCCGGATTGCCGCCTAAAGTCTCTGTCGCGTCAGCCACCTCTTCATGTCCGCCTCTGCCAAAATTATTCATCATATTTTGTTCTGTCTGTATGTTATTTTGAACAAAATCTCCTGCCTGCGGCTGCTGAGGAGGATTGTTGTAAGTCAATGGCTGTGTTGCCCCTATATCATTTCCCTGACTTTCATCAAACACTGAGGTAAGTCCGTCATCATTTCCTGCTCCCTGTGCACAGTATGGGCAGGTTGGGAATTTCTCCTTATCATAAAAATGTCCGTTACTACATCTGCTTAAGTTCATAATTTATCTCTCCTTTGTTATTTTAGTTTCTATATATTGAAGCAGTGCAACTGATGTGTTGTCCTGGGAATGTGTATTTTCCCTCACTGCTGCCTCAACCAGTATCTCTGCTTTTTTCTGCATTGATACGGCATCATTCTTTAATATCATTTTTATCCTGTCTTTTGAAAGTGTCTTTGTGACACCATCACTGCACAAAAGAACCATGTCCCCCGTCTGCATCTCAAAAGGCTTGTCGATAACATCCATAAGTTTTACATTGCCTATTCCGAGGAAACTTATAAGTGCCTCTTTCTGACGGTGTCTCATTGCTTCTTCTTTTGTCATGCTCCCATTTTCAACCATCTGCATAAGACGGAGATAATAATTGTGATCTCTTGTGACAAGCTTTATCTCATCTCCTCTTAAAAGATATATCCTGCTGTCACCGACTGATGCCCAGTAAAGCCTGTTTTCCTCAGTTATTACTGCAACCATCGTCGTTCCTGAACCTTTTTCTCCTTCTTCATGGAAATCATGTATAACTTTGTCTATCGCTTTTATCCCGCTCTGAAAAAATAACGGTATATTGACATTAGGGTCTTTTTCTATCTTTTCAAATCCTTCTTTTAACATTGTTATGGCTGTGCGGCTCGCTTTCTCTCCGTCTGCCATTCCACCCATTCCGTCACACACAGCCGCCATCACTCTTGTTTTCCGGTTGGCTGCTATTTTTTTACTCCCTGAAACATATACCGCATCCTGCTGGTATTTTCTGTTTCCCGTTGCCGAGTATTTACAGGTAATTATCTCCGGCACTGTCCTCACTACAGTATGTGAAACATTTCTCTGAATATTAATTTCAGGTTGTGGTTCTTTTTTCCTTTTTCCAAACAAAACTATCTCACCTCCAAATAAAACTTAATCTGTTCATCCACCAGCCAGAACACATCTCCAGTATTTAAAATGGCACTCCTGTCTCTTCCGATAAGACCATTTTGGGTATATGTTCCGTTTTTAGACAAATCCAATATCTTAAACTGATTTGATATTGCATCATACATCACTTTACAGTGAATCCTGCTCACATCACCTTCCTCAACACATATATCACAATCATTTATGCTCCTTCCTATGGTGACGCATTTATCAGGCATAAACTTCCATTTTCTTGTTTTTCCATGCATTTTCATAGTGATATGCGGATAAACATCAACAGGAATATCTGCACTGCCTCTGTATGCAGTTTCAAATTCCCTTACAAATTCCTCCATGTTCTGTATTCTTACGGAGTAGTCAAGTTCCAGTGCACAGTCTATAACCTCGCTCAATTCTTCCGGCACATTACCGTTTACGCTGCTAAGGGACAACTGCTGCTCTCCGGCACATCGGTCCACCGCAGTAAGTGGTCTTTTACCGGATACGATAAAATAATAAGTTGCGGCAAGTGCATATACATCCGTCCACGGTCCCTGCTTTCCTGTTCTGGAATACTGCTCCATCGGTGCAAATCCCGGTTTTATCATAACGGACATATCCGTTGTTTCGTTTAATGCATATTGCCTTGTTGCTCCAAAATCTATCAATTTTATGCTACCGTCCTCTAAAAGCATTATGTTGTCCGGACTTATATCTCTGTGCAGCAGTCCGAGCCGGTGAATTTTTGACATTGACTTTGCAACACTTATGATTATCACTTCTGCCATATCAAGAGGAATGATGCTGTTTTGTTTTTGCATATATTGAGCAAGTGTGCAGCCCTGTATATATTCCATGACTATATATCCTGTGTTGTTTTCATAGAAAAAGTCCTTTACATCTACAACGACATCATCTTCTCTCAGATTTTTCAGTATCTTTGCTTCATTTACAAAAACAGATAATCCATGTTCATAAAAACTTCTTTTTGTTTCATCGAAAGCCCTAAGTGAAATCCCATCCTCACTTCTTACTGCCCAGTCATTCGGAAAGTATTCCTTTATTGCAAAATTTTCCTGTGTCCAGATACTCTCCGCCAGATATGTTCTTCCAAATCCACCTATGCCCAGAACTTTTTTAATACTGTATTTCTGATCAAGGATATGACCATTCCTAAGTGAACTATCTGAATTATCCAACTTGCTCATCGCCTCCGTTCTCTACACTGTGAAACTCAAATTTCTCTCTGCCCGCCGTAATAACATCCCCGTCTAAGAGCATCCTTTTTCCGGTTATCTTCACACCGTTTACAAAAGTTGAATTTGTAGTTTCCAGATCTTCTATATAGCAAGCCATTTTAGTAACTTCTATGGCAAAATGCTGTCTTGAAAGCCTGTCATCGTCAAAATATATGTTGCATATGTTCGACCTGCCTACAAAGATACTTCCCTCGACATTCCACTCTACCTCTCTTATCTTTCCTGCCCTGTCAGTAATGATGAGTCTTATCAGCTTTGAATCTGCTTTCATAAGGTCATCGGCAGGCACCTCCACTACATTTGCAGGCTTTTTCTTTATCACTATGATAGTTATCACACCTATGACAATAACTATGAGAACAACCAGTATCCACCAGTAAGCCCTTACCGTCTGCTTGATTCCCTCTGCTGTAGGATTAAGCCCGTCCTTAACTTCAAATTTCACCTTGTTGGTCTTTATCGTATTTTTCTCCACGGAATCATCTTTAATATTCTTACATTCCAATGTATATGAGCCTGTATAAAATTTATCTTTAAAGAACAATGTGTATGTATGTTCCTGTTCATTTACGGTTATGTCTGATATTTCCCATACTTTTCCGTCTTTTCCTTTGAATCTTACAAGGTAATTACTCTTATCCTGTGCACCGGTAAGTTTTTTTGTAGTTCCATCTTCAATCTTTACTTTTATTGAATTGTCCCCTGACTGTTCTATGCTCTTTACTTTCGGTCGGTCAGTATCTTTCTGGCTGTTTGTATATTCAAACTGTCCCTCTTTGTCTAAAGCTGCTTCTTTTGTCTTTCCACCGGATTTCATAACAATGTTTAACTTTGACTCTGACAACGATAATGTTTTGTTACTTCCGTCAACGGCTCTGAAATTTAATACATATGTCTCATCAAACAATATCCTGTTGATTTCTTTAAATCCTTTTTTTACATCCTTTGTGCTGCTGCAGTCCTTATAATAACCTCTGCTATAGTTCTCATTAAGAATATTTTTCTTTGTATTTTTTATCTTGCTAAGATTTGGTTTTGAACTTACATTTTTCAGCAATACCGCATAGACCGGTACTTTAGACTTCTTTACTGCCGGATTTACATTATAATCTTCCTTATCTTTTCCGGCACTGTCATCCTCTCCGTCCGTAATAAGAAACATAACTGTTCGCTCTGATGAATTATCAACTGTCGTAAGTTTTTTTGTTATCGAACGGTACAGCACCGTATAATTTTTATTTCTCTTGAGCTTATTTATCTTTTTAATATCTTTGTCACGGCTTTTTTTGTCCGACTTTCCGTCTGCCTTAAAGACTTCAACCTTATTTCCGTGTTTACTGTCAGCACCTACCGTGTAAAGTTCCATCTTGTCAATCTTTCTTATTTTCTTTCTCAGATTTACAAGACTTTTCTTAACTTCATTAAACTGTTTTTCGTCAACTGATTTTGAGTTATCCAAAAATATAACATATCTTACAGGCTTATCTGCCTTTGCAAATTTAGTCACGCTTTTTGTTTCAAACTCAATGTCTTTTCCCTTAAAAGAAGCTGTGTACTCTGCATCTTTTGAAACTTTTTCGCCATTTACATAAGCTGTTATCTCCGGAGGATTTCCTACTGCCTGCTCAATATTTAACTGCTTTCTCTCCGCATATGACACCTTTGTATTTAATGCCATAAACAGTGCTACGATTAGAAACACATATGTTATCTTTCTTATTCTTTTTCCCATGTTATATCCTCCTGACAATATGGTATAAATTTAAGCTCTGTCTCTCCCACTTTTATCACATCACCCAATTTCAAAGAGTGCGGCTCTGTCACTAAATCCCCGTTCAGATAAACGATATTGGATTTTTCCGCCGTCACATAAAACTCATTTCCCTTAGGGTCATATAAGACCGAGCAATGTTTCTCCCTCGAAATACTCTTGTCATCAGTAAGCACAACATCCATCGCCTGACTTCTGCCTACAAAATTCTTGCCTGCATGAAGCCTGTAGTCATTGCCCTTTTCATCGCCGTTTATACATACGAGCCATCCCGTTACCGGCGGCTTTTTGGTAACTCCAAAAAATCCAAAAGATATTGTTTTATCGCCATCCTCTGACGAACCCTCCTGCATTTCGCCCATATCCGGCTGCATGAGATTTCCTGTACTTTCAAAGTTTCCGCCTATTATCTCACCGAGCTGTTCACCAAGAGATATATCTACTTCCGCAATAGATACGGTCTTGTCATCTTCTTCCACATCGTCTAAAGATATACTCAACTGCTCTCCTGCCCTCTTGCAATGAGGACAACTCTTATACATCTTTGGATCATACCAATGTCCGTTACTACACTTTACTGCCATACATCTACTCCTACTTATCTTTGTTTATCTGATAAAAACAGCTATCGCCGAATAATTATCCATATTCGTTCCTCTGCCGTTTTCTAGTACTATCTTTCTCATTTCTTCAAGCCATTCTGCGGGTGTTGCTGATTTTTTCAACAGTTTGCACATTGTCTTTTCATCTATCAGCTCCCAAAAACCGTCACTGCACATAAGAAAAGTTGTCTTTTTTCCTATCTTTATCTTTTTGCTGACGCTATATTTAGGGCTGTCCCACGGTGTTCCCACAACTCTCAAAAGCCTGCTCCTGTCAGGATGGTGTCTTATCTCACTTTCCTTTATATCTCCCCTTGCTGCTAATAACTGAGGAATACTGTGGTCAAGGGTTCTGTCCTTAACTTTTCCGCTCTCAAAATGATATACCCTTGAATCCCCGACATGATAATATGATGCATCCTCCTGCTCTATATAAAGGCAGGTTAGCGTAGTCTTCATTGATGATTGAGCATTTTCCCTTTCCTGTTTTTTCAATAGATTTTCCTGTGTGCTCACAATAGCGTGCTCAACATTAACACCTTTGTTACACACCGACTCTATCATTTCTTCAACGACAAATCTTGAAGCCACCTCACCTTTTCCGTGTCCTCCAAGTCCATCGCACAGTACACACAATACTCCTGTATTATCTTTCCCTACTCCAAGATAATCTTCATTGTTTGTGCGTTCACCTTTGTCTGTTATTGCTGCATAAGTTATTTCATATTTTTTTTCAGCCATAATCCTGTCACCTCTTTTTTGTTATTATGTCGTATATAAAATACTTTTTTTAATTTTGTAATTTTTAGC
>ERZ791810.856-NODE-856-length-25627-cov-5.875293_pt1 | contig 25627 bp, 23 predicted proteins | sample MGYA00510304_ERZ791810 | MGnify/ENA primary metagenome ERZ791810 (study PRJEB30046, sample SAMN00791967) | human gut metagenome | study: EMG produced TPA metagenomics assembly of the A metagenome-wide association study of gut microbiota in type 2... | reverse complement strand
GCTGACGGCCGTCGATTCGGTCATCATCGTCATCGACGGCGCCAAGGGCGTCGAGTCGCAGACGCGCAAGCTGATGGAGGTCTGCCGCATGCGCTCGACCCCGGTAATCGTCTTCATCAACAAGCTCGACCGCCCCTCGAAGGAGCCGTTCGACCTGCTGGACGAGGTCGAAAAGGAGCTCAACATCCGCGTGCGGCCGCTGGCCTTCCCGATCTCGAACGGCCCCACGTTCAAGGGCGTATACAACCTCTACGAGAAAAACCTCTCGCTCTTCACCTCCGACGAGAAGCTCACGGCCGACGCCTCGACCGTCGAAATCTCGGACCTCGCCTCTTCGGAGCTGGAGGCCCAGATCGGCGACAAATTCGCGGCCCAGCTGCGCTCGGACGTCGAGCTGGTCGAGGGCGTTTACGACGATTTCGACCGTGACGCCTATCTGCGGGGCGAACTGGCCCCGGTATTCTTCGGTTCGGCGGTCAACAACTTCGGCGTGCGCGAGCTGCTCGAATGCTTCGTGCGCATAGCCCCCTCGCCGTGCCCGGCCCCGACCGAAACCCGCATCGTGGAGCCTGCGGAACCCAAAATGACGGGCTTCGTCTTCAAGATCCACGCCAACATGGACCCCAACCACCGCGACCGCATCGCATTCCTCAAAATATGTTCGGGCACGTTCGAACGCAACAAAAACTACCTGCACGTGCGCAGCGGCAAGCAGCTCAAATTCTCGTCGCCGACGGCCTTCATGGCCGAGAAGAAGTCGATCATCGACTTCGCCTATCCGGGCGACATCGTGGGCCTGCACGACACGGGCAACTTCAAGATCGGCGACACCTTCACCGAGGGCGAAAAGCTCAAATTCACGGGCATCCCGTCGTTCGCCCCCGAACAGTTCCGCTATATCGAGAACGCCGACCCGCTGAAATTCAAACAGCTCGCCAAAGGCGTGGACCAGCTCATGGACGAGGGCGTGGCGCAGTTGTTCGTCAGCTCCCTCAACGGCCGCAAGATCATCGGCACGGTGGGCGCGCTCCAGTTCGAAGTCATCCAGTACCGGCTCGAACACGAGTACAACGCCGCCTGCCGCTGGGAGCCGATCTCGATCTACAAAGCCTGCTGGATCGAGAGCGACAACGCCGCGCAGCTGGCCGACTTCAAACGCCGCAAGCACACCAACATGGCCGTCGACAAGCACGGCCGCGACGTCTTCCTCGCCGACACGAGCTACGGACTCGCCCTCGCGCAGGAGAATTTCAAGGATATCCGGTTCCACTTCACCTCGGAATTCTGACGCAGCGGCGCCGGGCGCCACACCCCTCCCGGCTAACCCCCTCTTCCCGGCGCCTTCGCCGACCGACGCAAAAAGGGCTGCCCCACGGGACAGCCCTTTTCCTTCGCACTCCCATCCGGAAGCGTTCGCCGCTCCCGCAGGAGGAGGAAATTTGCCGGAAAGCTCCTTTCCTTCGCCTTGTCAAACCTCCATCGGGACTTCGATAATCAACACCTTCGCGTCGGTGTCTCCCTTGATCGGGAACTCGTCCGCCCCGGTGATGCCCATGCCGTCGCGCGGTCCCAGCTCCTCGCCCGCCGCCTCGACGCTGCCCTCGATCACGAAGACGTAGGCGCCGTGGCCGCGGGTGTTCATGCGGTATTCGACCACACGATCCTTGTCGAGGTCCAGCGTATAGAACCAAGCGTCCTGATGCACCCATCCCACATGCTCGCCGCCGCGGCCTTCGGGTGCCACGATCACATGCGGAACGTTGCGCTTGGCGGGCGCCAGCTCGACCTGATTGTAGCGGGGCGTGTGGTCCTGCGCGTCGGTCAGCACCCATATCTGCAGAAACTTGACCGGCTCGGTCTCGCTGGCGTTCATCTCGCTGTGCGTGATGCCCGTGCCGGCCGACATCACCTGAATCTCTCCCGGACGCAGGACTTTCATGTTGCCCATGCTGTCGCCGTGCCTGAGCGCGCCTTCCAGCGCGATCGACACGATCTCCATGTTGTCGTGCGGATGGGTTCCGAAACCCTCGCCCGGAGCCACGGTGTCGTCGTTCAGCACCCGGAGGGCGCCGAAATGCACCCGGCGGGGATCGTAATAGTTTGCAAAACTGAACGTATGGTGAGTCTGCAGCCAACCGTGGTCGGCATAACCGCGCGACTCGGCGCGGTGAATCGTCTTGTTCATAACGGGATTTTTTGATTTTAAACTTTAACGGACCGGGGAGCAAACTCCGCGCCAGCCGCACCTCCGCGCGGCACATTACGGAATCCGCAGATGCGACTACACTTTCAGAAAAACGTTCTTTCTGTAAAGGAAGTAGAGAAACAGCCAGCAGACGGCCACATAACCCGCACTGCTTATCACGGCAGCCACGGCCTCAGGGCATTTCGATGCGATGCCGCCGAGGAAGAAGTCGGATATACGTCCGAAGCCCACGATACGCTGGGCCAGATAAATCGTAATCGAATTGAGTCCGACGACGCGGAAAAAGAGCGTCCAGCGGCGCCAGCCCCGCACGTCGATCAGGTAGTAAAACAGGGCGAACATCCCCAGCGAGTAGGCTCCCACGACGCATACGAAGGTACTCGACCACAGTTTCTTGTTCACGGGCAGCACCCCGCTGAAGGCCAGCCCCGCCGCCAGCAGCGCCGCGGCCGCCGCGGCCATCCAAAGCGTCTTGCGGCCGCCCCGAATATCGCCGCGCCTTACGAATTCGCCCGTAAACATGCCCAGCATGGCTGTCACCACGGCGGGCACCGTGCTGAGCAGCCCTTCGGGATCGAACGACCCGTATATCAGCTTTCCGGGCAGGAACTGCCGGTCGATATACCCAGCCAGATTCCCCTCGAAGGTCAGCGGCCCGGCGCCTGCGGCGTCGGGCGCCGCGACCAGCGCCGAAAGCGCTCCGTAACCGGCCAGCACCGCGACGGCGATCGCCGCACGGGTCTTCACGCCGAAATTGAGATACAGCACCGCAGCGATGCTCCACGCCAGTCCGATGCGTCCCAGTACGCTCGCGATCCGCAGATTCTCGAAATCGAGCTTGAACAGTCCGTTGTAAACCATGCCCAGCACGACGAGCGTCAGTCCCCGGCGGACGATCTTGGCATAGATGCGCCCCTCGGACATTCCTCCCGCACGCTGCTTGGCGACCGAGTAGGGAAAGCTGACCCCGGCGATGAAGAGGAACAGCGGAAAGATCGTATCGTGATGGGCGAAGCCGTCCCACGCGACATGGCTCATCGAAGCGGCTGCCGCATCGGTCACGGCCGAAGGCCACAAGCCGCACACGGCCACGACGAGCGACGCGACCCCCATGATGAAGAGCATGTCGAACCCGCGGAGGGCGTCGAGCGACATCAATCTTTCGGACTGTTTCATAATTCTGCCTGCACGAAAACCGGAACATGCCCCGAACGGCGCTCCGGACATCGGCGCCGGTCTTCATTTATCGTTCTTACAAAGATAATAAATATTCCTGATATATGCAACAGTTTCGAGGCCCGGCCGGAATCGCTTCCGCCGGGCCTCCTCATCGCCGTTTCGTACCGAATCACTCCAGTTCCAGATTACTCACCCGCCCGGTCACCCCGAACGGGAAATCGGGATATACGTAAAGCCCGAACCGGGGTTCGGTCTCGCCGTGCGTATAGTTCCAGATGCTGGCGTAATCGTCCGCATCCTCGCCCATATTTTCCAGCTGGCGCAGGTAGGCGGCCAGCGACTTGTTCTCGACGATATAGATTTCGCCCATCCGGTCGATGATCGGACTGTGGCGGCGCGTGCGGTCGTGGTCGAAGCGCAGGATGCGCCTGCCTTCGGGCGTAATGCCCACCAGCCTGAACGACATGCTCTTGCCGATGGCCGGCAGGTTCAGCACGCTGCGGTCGGTCGCAAGGAACGGCAGCCGGTGTCTCTTCATAAAGCGGCGGAGCCGTTCGGCCGTGTCGCCGCCCTTCTCCAGCTCGGCATCCAGCTCCCCGGCCTGTTCGGGCGTCAGCCGGCCGTAAATCTTCTCCTCGTGCTGTTCCTGCAGCGACCGGCTGTTGGGCGTAAAGACGGCGTAATTCTCCTGAAACCCCTTCACCGAGAAGGTGTAGTAGCAGACCACGCCCAGCGCATTGAGCACCTGCCGCAGCCGGGTCGTATGCCCGCGGCGCGACGCCGCGACGGTATAAACCAGCTGGTTGGTGACGAGCCACCCGGCCGCGAGTATCCTGCGGATCGCCTCCTGCGCTTCGGGCGTCACCTCCAGCGGCGACTGGAAATGGGTCTGGATGATGAACTGCCGCACGCCGACGGCCGAAGCCTTCTGCTTGAACTCCCTGAGCGCCTCCACCAATCCGTCGTCGATACGCATCGGCAGATAGGCCGGCAGGCGCGAACCGAGACGCACGCGCTGCAGTTCGGCGTATTTCTCGCCGTCGGGCCGCCCGGCGTTGGCCTTGCGCTTGCGGCAGGCCATGCGGTATACGGCCTCCAGTATATTGTGCAGCGTCTTGTTCTGGCTCATCAGGGCGTCCCCGCCCGTGATAAGGATGTCGCGCAGCTGCGTATCTTCTTCGAAATAGGTCATCAGGCGGCGCAGCTTGTGGTCCCAGCTCTCCTTGGGCCGCAGGCTCTCGAACTCGAAGTTGAGCCGTTCGCTCTGAAAATCGTACATGCGCTGGCACGACGCGCACAACCCGCCGCAGGCGCGCCCCATCGTGTCGGGAATCAGGATCGCCACCTCCGGATAGCGGCGGTGGATATTGTGCCCGTCGGGCAGCAGCCACCCCGCGGCATTGGGCTTTCCGGCTTCGACGACGTCCTCCTTCTCCCACGCGCGGATGCTGCCGTAGGTCTCGACCAGCTGCGGCGAGTAGAGGATATAGCTGCGGATCGCCTCGTCGCCGTATCCTTTTCCGGTCACGTCCAGCAGCGAGAGATAATAGGGCGTGGCGAAGAACGGCATCCCCTTCTTGCGGGCCTTAGACAGCAGGTACATGGTCTCCGCCGAAAGCGAATTGCCCAGAAAGCGGTTCAGCTCCGAGGGACTTTTCACCGCCATCGCCAGATGAAACCTGAAATCGTTCCACCAGATGGCCACCTGACGGTATTTGTCTTCATAACTCATCCCCTCCGCGAAACGGAACCGCGAGGGCGTCGATTTGCGGTTCTCGATCTTCTGCACCAGCAGATGCAGCATGCGCTCCCTGTTGTCGGCCCTGATCTCCCGCACCTCGGCATCGAGTCCCGAAGGCCAGCGCTCGGAGCGGATGCGGACACGCTGCATCGAAAGCGGCGGCAGTTCCGCTCCTCCGAGACGTTTGAACAGGTAGAACAGGTCGATAAACAGGTCCGTGCGCATCTCCACATTCTCCAGACAGCCCGTAAGAAACTGCCACAACAGCGTCAGCGTCCGCACCGGCATCCGCTCTCCGGTAGACAGTTCATCGACCTCCCGCCCGTCGTAATCGATCAGCAGCCGAATCTGCTCGCCCGCATCGCCCTGCGCGGACTCCGAACGGGAGACCCACTCGCCCAGACGCCTTCGGAACTGCACGGCGTCGCCGCTCGCCTCGGCGGCGGCGACAAGTTCGGGTAACTCCTGATGGTAAAGCTGTCCAAGCTGGTAGAGCGTGAGCGCAAGCATTTTTCTTTGTTTCATAAGCTGTTGTTTTTCGTGTTAAGCATCTGTTGACAGGGGACCGCCGCAATCCCGCATCGCGGGCGTCGTCTCACGAAGTGCGGGACAGGCCCGGCGCGAAAAAAAATCGCAGAAATCCGCTGATCGCAAGAAACCCCGGCAAATTCCTCCGCATTTGAAAAACATTCCGGGAAAAATCGACATTTTTTCCGCCGCAAACATCCAGAATTGCTATCGGAGAGGTGTAAAGGCAAAAATCTGCGGTCTGCACGACATGAATAATAACGGCCGCAACACGGGGTTTTGTGCAAAGATACGAAAAAAAATCGACATTCCCCGGCCCGGTGTCCGAAGGTCCCGCCCCTTTTCCCCGTCGACCGTGGCGTCAGCCGCCCGTCTACAGCCACTGCCGCCAAAACAAAATCAGCCGCCTATGTTTTCACATAAGCGGCTGACTCTCGGCTTGTCGGGGTGACAAGATTCGAACTTGCGACCACGCGCCCCCCAGAGGAGAAATTTATTTTTTCCGATAAAAGTAATTAACTTTATTTTAGTATATTTACATCACGTACAGATAATTGCGATTTTGACTTATTGTCACCTATTGCGATTTTTCTTGTACCACTTTTGTACCACCATCTATTTTACATCGGGAAATGGCCTATTCGGTTCGCATCGTTTTACGAAAATACAAGCCCAATTCAATGGGGTATCACATTCTCCAATTATGCGTCACCAAAAAATAGCTGTCGCAAGCGCATCAGTCTGAAATTATACGTCGATCCGGCCTATTGGGACAATTCGGCCGAACGACTTACCATCGAACGGAATCTGAAAGGCGAAAAGCAGCGGGAGGCCAATAAAAAACGCATTCAGGACAATGCCTTTCTGGACAAGGTAAAGGCCCGCGCCCGCGAGATTATCGAGAAGTTCGAGATAGACGGCATCGACTGGACGCTGAATCAATTTGAGGAAACATTTCTGAACCCCTCCAAACAGGGCAAATTCTGCGCATACCTTGAAAATCATGTCCAAACGCTGCGGGATACCGGACATACGGGCAACGCCAAATGCTATTTCGAAACGCTTCGACTGCTCAAATATTACGACAGCAAGCTGAATCAACGGCTGTTTTCCGACATTGACCTGCGTTACGTACGCAATTTCGATACGTTCCTGCAAAAGCGGGGTTGCAAGGGCAATACCCGCAAATATTATTTCAAGGCATTGCGGGCGATATTGAATCAAGCGAACCGGGAGGGTATCGGCTCGGAGGCAGCCTATCCTTTCGGAAAAGGCGGCTTCGAGATCGCCAAGCTGGAAGAAGCGACGGAGAAGCGTTACCTTCCGCCTCAAGACTTGCAAAAACTCAAAGATACGCCCGCACAGAATCCCCAGAACGAATACGCCCGGCAACTCTTTCTTTTTTCTTACTACTGCTACGGAATGTCGTTCGTCGATATGGCCTACCTTACGACCGATCATATTCAACGGCTGGCCGACGGAAATTATATCGTCTACAAACGCAACAAGATTAAGCACCAAAAGAACGTAACCGCCATCCGAATCCATATCACGCCGGAGATTCAAGGATTGATCGAACGGCTGAAATCTGCCTCGCCAACCGTCGATAACTATTTGTTGCCGATCATTACCTGTTCCGGCTATACGGGCGAGAAGCTATACAACCACATCCGAAGCCGTTACGCCAAATATCAGAAATATTTGAAATCGTTGGCCGAAGAACTCGGCATCGACTATCATTTGACCAGCTATGTAAGCCGTCATACAATGGCAATGACCTTGCAATACAATAAAATCCCGCGCGAAATCATTTCGCAGATGCTCGGTCATGCCGACCTCGAAACGACCAATACCTATCTCGACAGTTTCGACAACAAGGTAATCAATGAGGCGGCAAAAGTTTTGTAATAGGCCAACAATGGTTTAATATTTTTTGTATATTTGCGCTATGAGCGTAAAAAACGAGTCCAAAATAAACCAATTACTACAAGAGGTTCCGGCTGGAGCCGTGTATCTGACCTCGTGGATGAAGCAAAATAACATACCGCATTCCACCCAACACAGATACGTCGAATCCGCTTGGCTGACCCCCATAGGCACGGGTGCAATGATCCGCACGGGCGATACGCCGACATTATACGGAGCCATGTACAGCCTCAATACACAGGCTGACAAACACCTGACAATCGGAGCCATGTCGGCACTGGAAATCCACGGATATTCGCACTACCTCCCGATGGGCAGGCCGACCGTTTCGCTGTCTGCTCCGCAAAAGGAGTATTTACCGCTTTGGTTCAGAAAATATGACTGGGGTATTACGCTCCGGCTGTTTACCACCGAAATATTCAATTCCGACACCGGAATCACCACCACCCGACAAGGGGTTTTCGAGTTGCCGATCTCTACCCCGGAACGGGCGTTTATGGAGTGTCTGCACCTCGCTCCGCAATATTACGACATTACCGACCTCTATTATGTGATGGAAATGCTGTCGATACTCCCGCCGAAGAATGTGCAACGACTGTTGGAGGAGTGCCGTTCCGTCAAAGTGAAACGGCTGTTCCTCTTTATGGCCGAAAAGGCACGTCATGCGTGGTTCGAGGCCCTCGACCTCGACCGGATAGACCTCGGTAGTGGCAAGCGGGTAATCGCCAAAGGTGGTGTTTACGATAAGAAGTACCAAATCACAATTCCGGCAGAACTGAAAAATGATTAATCAAGAGTACAAAGAGCGCGTGCGGCTGTTGCTCCGCATTATCCCGATTATTTCGGCGGAAGAATGTTTTGCCGTTCACGGCGGCACGGCAATCAATCTGTTCGTGCAAAATCTGCCGCGATATTCGGTAGACATCGACCTGACCTATATTCCCGTCGAGCCGCGGGAAACAAGCCTCGCCCATATCAAAGAACGGCTGAAAGCGGTAAAGGCAAAAATCGAGGCTGCGATACCGGGCATTGCAGTACGCGAAGTTCCCAACAAACTGATTTGCACCCATAACGGGCATTTCGTCAAAGTGGAGGTAAACGACGTGAAGCGAGGCATCATCGCACCGCCCGTCGAATTGCCCTTATGTGATCTCGCCCAAGAAGATTTCGGCGTATTCTGCAAAGCCCGCATCGTTCCGCTTTCACAACTCTATGGCGGCAAGATCACGGCGGCACTCGACCGCCAGCACCCGCGCGACCTGTTCGATGTAAACCTGATGCTCGATTATATCAAAGACTTCGACGAGATCAAACGCGGGTTCATTTTCTGCCTGCTGGGAAGCGACCGCCCGATCTTGGAGTCTCTTAATCCTAATTTCAACGACCAGCGCGACGCCCTGACCAACCAATTCGAGGGCATGTCCTCGACGCCGTTCGCCTATGAACAGTACGAAGCGACCCGCCGCCGACTGGTCAAGTATATCAACAGTCATTTGACTCCGACAGACAAGGCGTTTTTACTCGGATTCGAAGACGGGACGCCGGATTGGGACGCATCGGAATACCGAGATTTTCAGCATTACCCGTCAATTCAATGGAAGTTACTGAATATCCAAAAACTGAAAGGAAAAAATCCACAAAAGCATGAGGACGGCATAATCAAGTTGCAAAATTATTTTGGATTCTAATGTACGAAGATATAGTAGATTACGATGACTTTTCAGAAAGAGTAGGTTCTGAAAACGACATCCTTGACCTAATTTACAATGAAATTTGGAAGAGAACATATTGCCCTAAATGCGAAAGATTCAACACCCACAGCAGAAGCAAATACGCTTCAAAAAATATTCTTTGTCATCATTGCAGTATACAATGGTCTATCCTGCAAGAGACAATATTTTTCAAGACTCGCATCGATTTAGTTAAATGGAGCTATATCATCTATGCAATATCGTTTTACCCCCGAAAAGTATCTGTTAAATGGCTCATGACCGAGTTGAAAATCAACTCCTATAACACAGTCTGGCATATGGCAAATAAAGTTAAAACTGCTGCCAACCATAGCCCAAAAGACAAATGTATTTTCAGAGAATTAGAAAAAATATTTCGTCGGCATAGATTTATATAACAGGATATAAAATTCATATAACAGGATAAATTATATAAACAACACAAAAACCGCATAAAAAAAGCAAAAAAAACTTCAGCCAATAGTACCTTCTCCTAAATTACATCTTATAATCAATACAATATGACTGGGAACACCAGTCATATTTTTTTGTTTAATCCATAAAAACGATATAAACCCTTCAAAATAAAAAATCCACAAAATATTGACAATCAATATTTATAAGAAATATTTATAATAAAATCAAAATACCGTCAAAATATCCATTCGTATTAGGAGTGCATAACTTAATTTTTTAAGATTATGCATAATAATTCTTTCTCAAAATTCGGGGATGATTTCCCCATCGCGGGACTCACGGTAAAGCAATTTATCGAACTCTGCGTGAGCCTCGGCTTCGGCAACCGCCCCAACTCTTATCCCAATAAGCCGGAATCACCTCCACCAGAAATTATGGGCATCGATGATGTGATTAGACTTACGGGCTATTCCAAGGCCACGATCTACAAATTTACGCATCAACGACTCATCCCATTTCATAAACCCGCCCACGGGGGACGGCGCTTGGTGTTCATCCGACAGGAAATCGAAGACTGGATGAAAGAGAATTCAATCCCCACCGTCGGGCAATATTGCAAAGAACAATTTAAAAAAATTAATAATTAAAAATATATGACAAACGAATTTGATCCATTGAAGGAGCTGTCCGACATTTCGGAAGATGAAATAAATGAATTTATTGCGCAACAAAGGGTGGTAACCAAGAAGCACCGGAGACAGAAACCCCGAGAATCTTTTGTGTGTTTCATCTCATTTTATGAATCTATTAAATTGATGCCGGAGCGGCTCCATTTAAGAGCATTCAGAGTATTGATGGATTATGCATTCTATCGGGAGGAACCGCCCACAAAGACACCAGCACGTATTATGCAATCTTTCGTCAGTTGGCGGAAGCAGGTGGACGTAAACTCACAAAAATATGACAGAAAGGTCGAGAGTAATTGGGGCGGGAAAGATGATGACGAGAAAGTGGATAATGACGGGACTTAAAACATCCCGTCTTATTTCTCAGAGCAATAACCGGACTGGAAATATACAAGAAACAGGCAACAAGTCAATACGCAATACACTGAATAACAAAATTATACCAACGTTCTTCGGATAAAATGATAATTTCAAACGCAATGAACCAAAACTATAAACTCATATTCTCAAGGACAAACACCGTTGTTAGGATTCCTGAAGGCATTGTTGGGCCCAAAGTTTCGCTCTTTACAAACGTAGTTAGTACAATCCCTGTTGCAACGGTCGATTTATGGACATTTTTATTAACGACCTCCTACCAAAATATAGTAGACGAATATCGAGGCACTAAAGATCCGGAAACACGCGCCAAAATTAAGAAATTCGAGATACCGTGCGTAACCGTTGCAGGTGTATTCGACACACGCGCCAAAAAGAGGCTTCAACATCTTCACAGTGGCTATATCTGTATTGACATTGATGGGAAACAGAACCCTCGTGTAAAAGGGCGATGGAACTTGGTCAAAAATATGTTGGGAGACAGAATCAGCAGTTTATGCTATGCTGGGCTATCTGTCGGAGGCGATGGTTTATGCTGCATCTTTCGAATAGCTTATCCTGAACGCCATAAAACTCACTTTTATGCTCTCGTGGACGAAATACAAGAACGGACGCCACTAATCGTCGATGAAAGTGGTAGCGATGTCGTAAGGCTGCGTGTGGCCAGCTATGACCCTCACCCCTATTTCAACCCTGATGCTCCTCCGTACTTGCATTACAAGCCGAACAAATACAGTGCGCCGCGCAGAGTGAAGAAGGCTCGAAAAGCCATAATGGATGTAGCCACAAAACAACGGGCATATTCACTGATAATAATAATTCAGAAAAAACAGATTGATATCACTGTTGGACGTGCCGTCTGGAAATCCATCGGACAAGCTCTCGCCAGTGAATTTGGGCCCGAAGAAGGGTTACGACTTTTCCACTTGGTAAGTAAATGGCATCCCGATTACGATCCTACTGAATGCGATGAAATGTTTGACTGGTGTATCAAAAATCACGATGATGTGGATATAGCCACTTTCTTTTATCATTGTCAAAGGTATAATATAACTTTCAAATAACCCCATCGTGCCGCGAGTGAAGCTGGAGTCCTTCAAGGCTCCAGCTTTTTTTATTATATCTGCATCCCTGCGTAGATAATACTCGAAAGCATGTTTGGCGAAATTTGCACAACAAGGCCCCGATGGGTGTCGTCAATTGCGAAATATTTTTTACCTTTGTCTTGTCGTGCAAGCGGCGTATATTGGTGAAAGTGTTTCGATTTAACCTCGAATAGGAATCTGGAAAATTCAATTTGCTGAGGGTAAACGACGGCACTCATCACTTGTATTGGTATGTGAGATATAATCCCCATACTATACAGGTGTGGGGTCTTGTGTCAGTTTATTTCAGCAAAGGTATTCCAGAACCTCTATTCGAATAAAACGGGCAGCTCCACACTTTCTTTTTGTAATCATGCCAAGTCGGGGCTGGGTGGCAACAATGTTTACTACCATGCCTAAAACTACCGTACACACTATCTTGCAAGAAATTGGCATTCGCGCATTACGCGAGTATATCTACAAGTACCTCCCTGCACCGGATTTCCACTCACACGATTTCACAAGGAACTTCGAACATCATTTTACAACCCAGTATATTCAAATGCAGGGGCTATATGCACATAAGAGCACGATTGAAGAACGGAACAAAACAATATCTTCTGAAATCGGAAAATTCCTTAATCGGAATCGTGATTTGTTACAAATTGAGAAAGGCCCCAAGCGCATATCTATCAATATGAATGGCAAAAAGTCTCCGGCTCGTATATGGCATAAAACTTCGCAATTATGAAACGTCTACTTTTACTTACAATCCTAATCGGCTTACTGTTCACCAGCCCTAACAGTTTCGCCCAATCATCCAAACCCAAACGCGCCACCATTAAATACGAGAATGGCGTCAAATATGTCGGAGAAATCCGAAAAGTCAGCCCCAAAGGATTCATTATTAGAAAAATGAAATTTAAGCATGGCACGGGTATCATGTATTTTGCCAACGGGGATCAACTCAATGGAGAATGGTGTTATGATCAATGTAAGCGTGGAACTTACAAATTTGCCTACGGAGATATTTTTGAAGGAGAAATTAGCGAGAGTTCCATCCAAAATGGAAAGATGATTTTTTCTTCCGGCCTTGGAACGATGATATTTGCCACCGAGGGAGATATTACGCTGGGATATAAGATATGGCACTACCCGGCAAATTGCAGTTTTACAGGAACAATCAAAGATAAAAAACCTTATACAGGCACTTTTGATTGCACATTAACAACGAAAGATGGCGACCGCTTTACCGGAAGATTATACGAAAAGCACCTTCGTTACGGTAAAATTGAATATGCCAGTGGCGACACATTCGAGGGAAATTTCATATCCGACACCCCGTCAAGCGGCAAATATCGCTACGGAAACATCACGGAAATAAAAAGAGCAAATCACAAATGGGAAATTCCAGCTGGATGCGTTTTTGAGGGTAATATCGTCCCATTTACAGGAACAGTCAACATGGAAATCACCAATGCGGCCGGAGACAAGTTTGTCGGAAAACTCAATAATGGCGCACCGGACGAAGGCACAATGGTTTTTGCCGCCACAGGGCATACCGAAACGGGAAAATGGCAAGACGGATTATCCCCTCGTGAATACCAGATTCAGCAGCGCGCCAAAGAACGAGCACGAGACTCAATTACTAAGGCGTTTGTGGCGCAACAACGAAGAAACGACGCCATACGAGATAAACGAGACCTCAAATATTTTGAGGATTATATGACTAAACACGAAGACATTAGCCATGATGGAGTTACAGAGTCAATATTACATGGAGCAAGTATCAAATTAGCTCAATTATATACAGGAAAGAAAGTCATTTACAAAAATGATATTTATGTATGCAAAAAAATCGAGTTTTTAGGAAAAAACCTTGTTAAATTCACAATCAGCCCTCAAAACAAACAAGATAAGATACTGTATTTAAAACGGTTGTCATACTACAAATACCCACCACAGAATGATTACAAATATCCCGAAAAGCTTACGTATAGATACTATAATTGCGCAGTAGTTGAAAATATAGAATCGACTTATTGGATGTCCAATGATTTATACTTGGCTTCTGACATTGAAACGGCTAAAAACAGAGCGAAAAATTATTACATCGGTCAATATGGTAACAAATACGGCATAGCCGTATTAAATCGGAAAATCGACTTGGGCATGACCGTCGAAATGGTGCAGGAGATAAAAGGCAAAGGCAATATCAGTCAATATGTTTCCGAAGGCCGGAAAATCACCGTATTGTCATATGGAGGTGTCGAAAGTAATCTGTTCGCCACCATTGTAGCACCTGTAAACACGTACACGTTCGTAAATGGCAGACTCACGGAATATTCTACAAACGAAGGACAAAGAACCGTTATATGGAATTGACGAAAAAGCGAATAATTATCGGGGTAGTCATAGCATGGATATTATTCTGTATAGTATCCATACTGAACGACAGCATTGTTCAACGACAAGCAAAGAAAAAAGCCGAAATGGATGCCGCCATCGAAGCCCAACAAGCACTATTGCTACAATCCGTTATTCCGGACACAACCGGAACCGCCCATTTCAGTGTGAAAATATCACCCGAAGCCGAAGCACTGATTGCAGAACTAAACGAAGTGGCTAAAGCGGAAAATGAAAATGCGGAGCGGTTTTTCTCTCCGGATATGAAATATGCCGCCTATATTTCGGAATCACTTGATCCGTTCATCGAAAGAAGTATCATTAACGGAACTTATATAGCGGATGGGCCTCAATATATCAATGGAATAGATCTGATCGAACTGACTACCGGACAAGCTCGTCAACTCGTTCGGCCCAATCAAGAGATGACCGGAGAGTATATTTCAAACATAGAGTGGAACCTCGAATCGAATGCCATCTATTTCACCAGCAATAACGGAACTATCGGTTCGTGTGAAGTTTACCGATGTGATATCCGGACCGGAAAAATAACGCTTATTTCCGACGGCTCATTATGCGGATTGATATTGGACGCACCTCACATCGGATTTATCAAAGTTATGAAATCTTGTTTTGTCGAGGGCAAAGGCGGACGCCATTGGTATTTAGCTGCCATATCCCCGGACGGGAAGACCGAAATCAAGCTATCGGAACCGTCATTAGATATGCCGGAAGATTAACAAACTTAAAACTTGAATGAAATGACTGCTTTAATTACCATCGCAATCGTTTTGCTATTTGGCTTTTGTGTTTATATCGAAAGTAACTATCGGCACGTAGTCCACAAGACCGCCCGAGAAATGAGCGAGCCTACCAAATCATCGAGATATTATCATTGGGGTGAAGATATTGTCGTCGGTTTTTTGCTTACCATCAGCAAATGGCTATTCGTGTCAATATCAATCTCTATACTCTTTGCCTTAATAATGGGATTTAAGGACATTGAGCCCATTTTGTATGAAGATTATAAAACGCTTTGGTGGATACTTGCAGCAGTAATTAGTATAGGCTTTTTGTGGTATTTTTATTTGGAGACATTGGTTAAGCGCAGCAAACAAATCAATTTCGGGAGTCAGATGCATAGTTTCGGTTTCAAATTCGCTCCTAAAAACTCCCTCATATTTATGCTGTGGATTTTATTTCTAATGATAGTTCCATATGTTACTATGAATATTACTCATGATACCATATGGTCATCCGACTATTCTATTTCTCCTGATCAATACGAAAGCAACAATACGATCATGTCGCAAATTCTTCAGGAAGTAGCCAATACGAATGCGGCTGTTCGTTCTGAAATTCGATATTTTGCAGATCGTTTATACAAAACCATGTTAACAGGCATAACATCCGCAACTGTCGTATTGGGTCTTCTAATTTTTTATCGCACCCGTAAATCAGAAAAAGACGAATAATAATTACTTTCGTATATAATCTCGGTCGCGGATAAAACACATAGTTGTAAGTTGTTATCCACATCCTTTCCGAGTTTTTATCCCGACCGTTCTTAGTTGTCCGACCTGCCGCAACCCGGCAGGTCGCTTTGTTAAATCCCGACAGAAGATATTGCGGTGCGATTACGGCCCATGTAGCCGGAGCCTCGATAAAATTCATTAATCGACTATTTCAAGCCAGTGTATAGGGCTTAAATAAGCAAGCTGCAACGATGATCTTCCAGTACATAGCGACTGAATCGACCTGCGTATTCACAGCCGGAATGTATCACCCAAAAACAAAATCACATGAAAACCAAAGAAGAAATCAGACACTACCTCGACACCCGATTCAGCCCGTCGGAAGACGACATGGTGCAAATCGTCCGGAACGATTTCGACCGCATTTTGAATAGCGCGGCATCTTGTGCCCTAATTACGGTCGAAGGTGCAATGCCCGTCTTGGCGGAACAACTCCGCACCGAATTGGAAGCCCTGCACATCGAAGCCGACCTCGACGTGGTTGTAAAAGTAAGCTATCATCCCGCATCGGAAATAAGTTTCGACGACCTATGCAGCCTTTTAACCGTCATCCACAAATTTGCCCCGCAGGTTAATATCGTTTGGGGCTGTGGCACGGATGCAAAACTGGCGGAAACCGACTATTCGATACTGTTGCTGATCGGAGAATCTACATAACCCATATTTTATTCTAGAGAGTAATTTAAGTATCAAAAGGCAAATTGTATATATTCTACGCGAAAAACTTATCTTGAGTCATTTTAGTTTTACAATATGACTCAAATGTCAGATTAAATTGCTCTAAAGCCCTTTCAATTGTAATTCTTTTATCTTTATTTATCTCAACCATAGCCCAAAGTGTACTTGCAATACATTTCTCAAATCCACATTCAGGAATATATAAATTCTTAATTTTAATCTCCGATAATAAGTCTTTTGTCGGCTGCAATGGATATTTACTTGTAAACATATGAAACAATACCAATCCTAATTGGAATACATCCGATTCTTTACATACAGGACATTCACCTTTCGCATATCCAATTAACTCTGGAGTTCTATAAAAGCATGGCATAGCAAAATAGCCTTTTATTTCATCTGCATCGCTCTCTACATCGTTATCAATTTTTTTAATCAGGCCAAAATCACCTAATATCGCTGAATGATTATTGATAAATATATTCCCCGGCTTAATATCTCGATGTACAATATCATGCTCGTGAATATACTTAACAGCAGATAATAATTGTAGAGAATATAGCAAAGCATCGCTTATATCAATACCTTTTTTTATTCCTTCTTCCAATGTATAAGGAAGATATTCCATAATCACAAACGGGAACTCAGCATCACCTTGTATAAACACACCTTCATCATATTGCCTCATTATAGAAGGATGATGTTTATCCTTCATAAATTTAACTTCAGCTAAAAAACGCTCTTTTCTTTTTTCATCTAATATCTTAGAAAAAACTTTCATAGCAAATATTTCCCCTTGATATTGCCCACATGTACAAGTAACAAGGAACACTACTCCATTTCCACCACTTCCAATATGCTGTAACACACGATACCACGCCGTTTCTGTTCTAATACTCTGAAAAGGTTTGATCGTCATATTTATGTAAGTATTAAGTTTACCGTAAAACTACTATTTTATTTCAACAATTACAATTCAAACCTATAAATTACAGCTCATATAGCCATGAACTCGATAAAATTCATTATCTGCCTGTTCGGAGCGACTGTATAGGCCCAAATACAGCAACCACCCAACAACCAAATACTTAACGACTGAGATTGAAATTTTCGGATGGCGACTATTTATGTACCACTTGTGTACCACCGCCACTTTTCGGACTATATACCACAAAAGAAAAATCCTTGATATTCGATTGAATATCAAGGATTTTCCATCAGTCGGGGTGACAAGATTCGAACTTGCGACCACGCGCCCCCCAGACGCGTACTCTAACCGGGCTGAGCTACACCCCGTAGCGTTTCGGAGTGCAAATATAGTATATTTTTCACAAACCGGCACATTTCTGCAAGATTTTTTTCTAATTTTGTCCTCGATGAAAAGATTCCCGCCCCTCATACCGCTCCTGCTGGCGCTTCTCGGCACCGCCTGCGGAGGCTCCGCGAGCTACACTCCGGCCGATTTCACGACCGAAGTCTATACCCCTGCATACGCTTCGGGATTCGACATCCGCGGCACGGAACGCAATGCGGCAACGCTCGTCACCGTCCGCACCCCGTGGCAGGGCGGAAGCGGCGTCGAACAGCATCTGCTCGTTCTGCGCGAAGGCATCGAACCTCCCGCCGATTTCGACGGCCAGATCGTAAAAGCCCCCGTACGCCATGTGGTCTGCATGTCGTCGAGCCACGTAGCCATGTTCGACGCCATCGGTCAGATACGCCGCGTCTGCGGCGTCTCCGGAATCGACTACATTTCCAACGCCTATGTCAACGAACACCGCTGCTGCGGCGAAGTCCTCGACGTAGGCTACGACACGAACCTCAACTTCGAACGGCTCGCCGCCATGCAGCCCGACCTGATGCTGCTGTACGGCGTCACGGGCGAAAACACCGTCGTCACGGGCAAACTCCGCGAACTGGGCATACCCTATATATATGTAGGCGACTACATGGAAGAATCGCCGCTGGGCAAAGCCGAATGGCTGATGGTCGCCGCCGAACTCTGCAACGACCGCGACCGGGGCGCCGAAACCTTCGGCGGCATCGCCGAGCGCTACGGAGCCATCAAAACCGCCGTCGCCGGTTCCGCACCCGCCGTCCGCCCCAAAGTGATGCTCAACACCCCTTACCGCGACACTTGGTTCATGCCTTCGTCGCGCAGTTTCATGATCCGCCTGATCGAGGACGCCGGGGGTGAATACGTCTACACGAAGAACGACTCGGACACCTCCGTCGCCGTAGACCTCGAAGAGGCCTACCTGCTGGCCAGCTCGGCCGACGTCTGGCTCAACGTGGGTCCGTGCAACACCCTTGCGGAACTGACGGCCCAGAACCCGAAATTCGCCGGCATCCCGGCCGTCCGCAACCGCATGGTCTTTAACAACAACCGCCGCCAAACCCCGGCCGGCGGCTCCGACTTCTGGGAATCGGGCGTCATACGCCCCGATCTGGTGCTGCGCGACCTGAGCCTGATCCTCGGCGGCAAGCCTGCCGAAGAGGGAGAACTCCACTACTACAAACGTCTGGAATAACAAACACCCCGCTCGAAATGTCCGGACGCCGCACCGCCATACTTTTCACCGTTCTGTCGCTGCTGACCGCCGCGCTTTTCATGGCCGACCTGCTGGTCGGCTCGGTCGCAGTGGCCCTGCGCGACATCTGGGCCGCGCTTACGGGCGGTTCGTGCGACCCGGCCGTGCGCGACATCATCCTCAAAATCCGCCTGCTCAAAGCCGTCACGGCGCTCTTCGCCGGCGCGGCCCTCGCCGCCAGCGGCCTGCAGATGCAGACCCTCTTCCGCAATCCGCTCGCCGGTCCCTACGTGCTGGGCATCAGTTCGGGCGCCGGTCTGGGCGTGGCGCTGTTCCTCTTGGGCGCACCCCTGCTGGGCGTCTCGGCGCACTCGTTCGTCCAGTCGCTCGGCATCGCGGGCGCGGCGTGGCTCGGCGCGGCCCTCGTGCTGCTGATCGTCATGGCCGTCAGCCGCCGCATCAAAGACATCATGGTGATCCTGATCCTCGGCATGATGTTCGGTTCGGGCGTCAGCTCCGTGGTCGAAATCCTCCAGTACCTTTCGAGCGAAGCGGCGCTCAAATCATTCGTCATCTGGACCATGGGCTCTCTGGGCGACGTCACGGGCGGCAACCTCGCCCTGATGCTCCCGGTCATCACCGCGGGTCTCGTGCTCTCCGTCGCCGTCATCAAGCCGCTGAACCTGCTGCTGCTGGGCGAGAACTACGCCCGCACGATGGGTCTCAACGTCCAGCGCACCCGCACGCTGCTGTTCCTCTCCACGGTCCTGCTTGCAGGCACCGTCACGGCCTTCTGCGGCCCGGTGGGATTCATCGGACTTGCCGTGCCGCACCTCGCGCGCATGCTCTTCGCCAGCGCCGACCACCGCGTCCTGATGCCCGCGTCGATGCTTTCGGGCGCGGCCCTGCTGCTGGTCTGCGACCTTATTTCCAAATCGCTGGCCCTCCCGATCAACACCGTCACGGCCCTGATGGGCATCCCCGTGGTGATCGTCGTAGTCGTCCGCAACCGCAATCTCTTCTGAAATGAGCATCGCCCTTCGCCATATCACCCTCGCCTACGGCCGGCGCATCCTGCTGCGCGACGTCTCGGCCTCGGTCCCTCCGGGATCGCTCACGGCCCTGATCGGCCGCAACGGCACCGGCAAGAGCACCCTGCTGCGGGCCGTCGCCGGTCTGGGCGCCGCCGCGTCCGGCGGGATCGAACTCTGCGGCAAACCCCTCGCGGCGCTCACCCCGCTCCAGCGGGCTTCGACCGTCAGCTTCGTCACCACCGACAAGGTGCGCATCGCCAACCTCGCCTGCGAAGACGTCGTGGCCCTCGGCCGCGCCCCCTACACCAACTGGATCGGACGCATGCAGGAGACCGACCGCGACATCGTGGCCCGTTCGCTCCGGCTGGTCGGCATGGAGGCTTTCGCCCGCAAAACGATGGACCGCATGTCCGACGGCGAATGCCAGCGCATCCTGATCGCCCGTGCGCTGGCGCAGGACACCCCCGTGATCCTGCTCGACGAACCCACCGCCTTCCTCGACCTGCCGAACCGTTACGAACTGGCGACGCTGCTGCGCCGTCTGGCCCACGACGAGGGCAAATGCATCCTCTTCTCGACGCACGACCTCGACGTCGCACTGGGATTGTGCGACGCCGTCGCACTGATCGACACACCCGACCTGCACTGCCTTCCCGCCTCCGACATGGCCTCCAGCGGCCATATCGAGCGGCTTTTCGCCGGTGCCGGCATCTCGTTCGACCCCGCGACACTGACGATCCGGCTCACAAAAAAGTAACGAATTCAATATTTTTCGGCTTTTTTTTTGTTCGACTCACTTTTTTGTTTACCTTTGCACCGCTAAAGTTACCCTTACAAGGGGCAGCAATAGTGGTAAAGGCCCATTCGTCTATCGGTTAGGACGCAAGATTTTCATTCTTGAAAGAGGAGTTCGACTCTCCTATGGGCTACTAACGAGGAGACCTGCGGGCCGGCACGAAACCAGAGAGGGGAGGGGAGGCGAATCCCGGAACTTCGGAAGGCCGCAAAGCGGACGGCGGCATGCGGATCTCTACGGGTGATACTTTTCGAGGAGCGGACCGAGCGTCTATCCACACGCAGCCACGGCTGTTTACCGATTTAGCAACTGAAAAAGTAAAAAATAAAAAACAGGAATTATGGCAAACCATAAGTCATCGAAAAAGCGAATTCGTCAGACGCTGACCAAGCGCGCCCACAACCGTCTTTACCACAAGACGGCACGCAATGCCGTGAAAGCGCTCCGCAGCACCACGGAGAAGAGCGCCGCCGAGGCCCTGCTTCCCAAGGTAACCGCCATGCTGGACAAACTTGCAAAGCACAACATCGTGCACAAGAACAAGGCCGCCAACCTCAAAAGCGCCATCCAGCTGCACGTGAACGCGCTCTAAGCCGCTTCGCCCGAATTTAAAGCCGCCCGACGAAGGCGGCTTTTTCATTTTCATCTCCCCGCCCGCTCTTTCGCATCACCGCTTCCGGAAACACCCCGCACCGCCTCCTCGCCGCAGTCCAGCCGCCGCACCGCCGCTGTCCGACATCCCGACATCCCGACATACACCGTCAAAAAAAGCCGCCCGCACACCTGCGGACGGCCCGTTCTCCAACCGTATCGGGAAATCCCCGCACGAGTTACTCTTTCTCGGCAAACCCCTGCGCCCGCAGCCGGATATCCGACCCGTCGGGCGTCACCAGATAGGCCCCGGTCGATTCGGGCGTAATGTGGCCGATTACATCGACGCACCCCATCTTCATCACCTGCTCCTGCATCGCCAGCGGCACCGTGAAGAGCAGTTCGTGATCCTCTCCGCCGTTCAGGGCCGCCACCACGGGATCGGCGTGCAGCTCCTCGGCCAGCGCATACGTCTGCTTGGCGATCGGAATCCGGTCCAGATAAATCCGCGCCCCGCACTTCGAGGCCTTGCAAATCTGCAGCAGGTCGCTGGCCAGTCCGTCCGACAGGTCGATCATCGACGTCGGAACGATGCCCTCCTCCGCCAACGCATCCACAATGTCCCTGCGCAGACGGGGTTTGAGGTATTTTTCGAGCAGGTACTCATATCCCCCGAACTTCGGTTCGGGATTCTCCACGTCCGCCAACACGCGCTTCTCGCGCTCCAGCAGCCGCAGCCCCATGTAGGCCGCTCCGAGGTTGCCCGAAATGCAGATCAGGTCGTTCTGCTGCGCTCCGCCGCGCGACACGATCCGCTCCTTGGGGGCATGCCCTGCCGCCGTCAGGCTCAGCACCAGCCCCGTCACCGAAGCCTTCGTGTCTCCTCCGACCAGATCGATCCCCTGCTCCCTGCAGGCGAAAGCGATCCCTTCGTAAAGCTCCTGCAACGCCTCGACCGACATCTTGGCCGACACGCCCAGCGACACCATCAGCTGCGAAGGCCGGGCGTTCATCGCCAGAATATCGCTTCCGGCCACCGTCACGGCCTTGTAACCCAGATGCTTGAGCGGGAAATAGGTCAGGTCGAAATCGACGCCTTCCGTCAGCAGGTCCGTCGAACAGAGCACGGCTTCGCCCGCAGGAGGCAGTATGACGGCCGCGTCGTCGCCCGCGGCCCGCAGCGTCGAGTCGTTCGTCGGCTCGAACCCGCTGGTCAGCAGGTCTATCAGGCCGAACTCTCCCAATTCGGCGATTTCGGTACGTCGTTTCTTTTCCATATTATAAATTTTTTTACAAAATTAGGGAATCTTTGCTCTTTCCCAAAAATTTAACGTATTTTTGTCCGGTAAATCCCAAAAACGGTTTCTATAATGATAAACATCGTCTTATTCGGTGCGCCGGGCTGCGGGAAAGGCACGCAGGCGCAACGGCTGAAAGCACACTACGGCATCGAGCACGTCTCGACGGGCGAGGTTATCCGCGACGAGATCCGCCGCGGCACGGAACTCGGACGCAGTATGGAATCCTACATCAAAGCGGGCAAACTGGCCCCGGACCAGATCGTCATCGGCATGATCGCCAACTACGTCGCCGAACACAAGCACGCCAAGGGCTGCATTTTCGACGGTTTTCCCCGCACTACGGTTCAGGCTGAGGAGTTCGACAAAATCCTCGCCGGACACGGTCTTCAGGTCGACATCATGATCGACATCCACGTTCCCGAAGAGGAGCTGATCCAGCGCATCCTGCTCCGCGGCAAGGATTCGGGCCGCGCGGACGACGCCTCCGAGGAGGTCATCCGCGGCCGTCTCGACGTCTACCGCCAGCAGACGGCCGTCGTGTCGGACTACTACGCCGCACAAGGCAAATACGCATCGGTAAACGGCACGGGCACGATGGACGACGTCTTCGCCCGCATCACCGACGTCATCGCCCAACTCTAACCGCAGCGTCCCCCCCCCAGACACAAATCCGGAGCGCACGATGCGTTCCGGATTTTTCTTGCCTACCGCAGCTTTCTCCCGCTCCGCCGTCCTCCCTGCCCCCTCCGGCTGACCTCCCACGGTCCGACATCTCCGCCACGCCCCGTCGCCCCACCCCAATCCCCCGTTCCTCGGTCCGCTCCCGCCGTCCACCCTTACACGGGCCGCCCCTCACGGCCCTGCCACCCTCACACGGCCCTGCCACCACATGCGGCCCTGCCACCACATGCGGCCCTGCCCCTGCATAAAAACGCCCCGCCCCGGCACCACGTTTCCTTTTTTTCGTTATATTTGCAATCAAGGCGTTATGGTGACGCCTTATCCCACTTAAATTTTTAATACCATGAAAAAATCCTTACTCTACGCAACACTCCTCTGCGCAGGATTCTATGCGGCATCCTGTTCCGACAACGAGGGGGGGGGAAAGAGCCTGACCCCGCACCCGAATATTTTCGGGTAGCCTTCGACGGCCCCGCACTGGCGGCCGAACTCAACACCGACTTCACGGCATTCTGCCGAAAGTACGCCGAATACGTCTCCGATCCCGCCGCAAACGCCTTCTCCGCGCATCCGTCGTCCGCCGCTCCGAGCATGAACATGCCCCAGCAGCCCTCCGTCTTCTACTTGGGCAGCTACCTCAAAACCCCGACCGACAGCATCCTGCTCACCCTCTGCGTCGAAAAGGACGATTACGACAACGTGAAAACGATCACGGCCGCACCCGAAGATCCGGCCAAATCCCTCGACGTGTGGCAATACTGCCTGACCTCCGCCGAAGCGCTCCGTCTGGGCACGTTCCTCGGCACCAAATACAAAAGCCCCTCTTCGTCGGGCGTATTCCAGACCATCGACGACACCCTGAACCACATCGCCCAGCACGGCACCGCCGAAACGCTCGCCTGCACGATCTTCGGCGTCGTTCCGCAGGCCGCATACGCCGTCTTCCAACTCGACAACGGGACCTTCTCCGCCCGGCTCATGAACAGCTACCTTAAGCTGGACTATCCCGCGATGCGCCGCTGGCTCGGCGGCGACCACGCCGCCTTCGCTGCGGAGTACTACGTTCTGGGCAACAAGATCAACGCCTTCGGCGACCTCTACGTCTACTTCTACTATGCCAAGGACGCCGCCGGCAACACCTTCACCGTCGACGTACACGCCGACAAGAACGGCGAGAAAATCTCCGAAATCGACGTCTACGTCAGCGCCGACCGCAACGACGCCGACAAGCAGCTGGCCATCTGGAAGGAATACGCCCGCGACTACGCGGACAAAGGTCTGGGCGCCTTCAAAGAGGCCTATACGACCGATTCGTGGGGCGACCGGAAAGAGACGTTCGCCGATCTTGCCGCAGCGGTCGCCCATGTCGAATCCAACGGCCGGCCGGGTCCCTTCGACGGCGGCATCATCGTCGTTTTCGAAGCCGACGGCGTCGCCACGAATCTGGTGATGAACCAGCAGTACATCTACCTGCTGATCAAGGACCCGAACTACAACGTCGAATAACCTCACACACAGCCGCAAACCCCTCCGGCAGGCCGTCCCCGGCCCTCCGGAGCGAAATTAACCGGCCGAATGTCAAAAAAAGGGGTGCTTCCTTGCGGAGGTGCCTTTTTTTTCTTACATTTGCACCCGCTGAAAAGCGTAAATTAATTTAATTCCAACAATTATGAACAATTACGAAACCGTTTTCATTGTCACGCCGGTTCTGTCCGATGCTCAGGTTCAGGAGGTTGCTGACAAATTCCAAGGTGTCATCACCGAGAACGGCGGTCAGATTGTGAACAAGGAGTCGTGGGGCCTTCGCAAGCTCGCCTATCCTATTCAGAAGAAGACCACCGGTTTTTACTTCTTGGTAGAGTTCACGGGCGAAGGCTCGCTCATCGGTACGCTCGAAACGCAGTACCGCCGCGACGAGCGCATCATCCGTTTCTTAACATTCAAGCAGGACAAATTCGCCGTCGAGTATTCGGAGAAGCGTCGTGCAAAACTTTCTAACAAATCGGAGGAGTAAACCATGGCACAGGAGAACAAAGCACAGTCTGAAATCCGTTACCTCAACCCGGTGTCGGTAGACGTCAAGAAAAAGAAATACTGCCGCTTCAAGAAACTCGGCATCAGATACGTGGACTACAAGGACGGAGAGTTCCTGAAGAAGTTCCTCAACGAGCAGGGCAAGATCCTTCCCCGCCGCCTGA
>ERZ791810.849-NODE-849-length-25733-cov-3.448127_pt1 | contig 25733 bp, 20 predicted proteins | sample MGYA00510304_ERZ791810 | MGnify/ENA primary metagenome ERZ791810 (study PRJEB30046, sample SAMN00791967) | human gut metagenome | study: EMG produced TPA metagenomics assembly of the A metagenome-wide association study of gut microbiota in type 2... | reverse complement strand
GCCGTTTTGTTTGAGTGTGAAAATATTTGAAGGAGAACGGTCAGAATCAGTCTTCGCCGCCGATGATCTTGGAGAGATCGGCCTTGGCGTCGTCGCGGCGCTTGCCGAGATCTTTTTCCATCTGGGCCAGTGTTTTCTTGTCCAGATTGTAGATAACACCGTAAGCAATCAACTGCAGGACAGCACTCAGCAGATATGCACCGGCTGTCAGATAGCGCATATTGGTAGCAACCTCGATGGTCTGGTTTGCACCCAAGGCAGCGTTGTAACCCAGCCATGTGGCAGCCATAAGGCCAAGAGACGGTCCAATGCCCTGCGCCAGCTTGCGGAAGAAGGAGTGCAGCGCATAGGTGGTGCCTTCGTTGCGGGTGCCGAACTTCCATTCCTCGTAGTCCATCGCGTCGGCCATCAGAGACCAGCTCACGCACTGGCCAATGCCGCCGCCAATGGCATTCAGAAGCTGGCAGACAACAAACAGCGCCAAACCCTTGCCGTCCGGAGTGATGGGCAGAATAAACATCAGGATATAGGCCAAAACGCTGACACAAGCACCGATGGTAATAGCTTCCTTCTTGCCGATTTTGCTGACGATTTTGCCAACAAAGGGGATGAACAGGAACAGGCCGACATAAGAAAGCATGCCGATGATACCGGAAATACGAGCGTTTTTAAAATAGGATTGGAACATGATTTGAAGAGCAGTTTGAGCGCCGTACATACCGATGAACAGGCCGACAGGGGCCAGCGTGGCGCCCACTGCCGCGCGGTTGCGCAGGAAGTGGCCGGTAGCCTTCAGCGGGTTGAACTTGGGCGCGTCTTCCTTCAGCGTGACCTGCGTATCCACACGCACGACGGTGTTGCGGATCATAAACTGGAAAGCGATGAAACCAAGAATGCCCATGACGAGCGCGATGATGAAAATACGCTCACCCAGCAGATTGTTGCTGGCATCGTAAATCAGCATCGGCAGAATAACAGAAGCAGAAATACTGCCGACCATGGAACCCACGGAACGACCGGTGGAAAGCTTCGCACGCTCGACCGGATCAGCCGTGATCAGAGAAAGCATGGAGCCGTAAGGAACGTTGGCAACGGTGTAGAACGCATCCCACAGGATATAGCCGGCCACGAACAGAATGCACTTTACAACGTAGGGAGCGCCTGTCCAGGGCACGAAGCACAGAGCGCCGGCCACCAGCAGGCCGACAGAACCGGCCCAGATGTAGGCAAGGAATTTGTTGCGCTTGTACTGACGCTTGTCCGCGTCGACCATCGCGCCGATCACAGGGTCGTTGATCGCATCCCAAACCTGCACGAGCAGCAGAAGGGAAGCCATCAGGATGGAATCGATGCCCATGTACTGCGTCCAGAAAATGGTGAGCGTGCCTTTCAGCGCGAAGCTCATGTTACAGCCGAAGTCGCCTAAGCCGTAAGCAAGCACATCGCGAAAGCCGAATTTGCGGTAGCCCTTGGCGTCTACCGCGGCGGTTTTAGTCGCCATAGATTTACTCCTCCTTGCGGGCCGGAGCCCTGATTGATGAAAGCGTGGAATATCACGCTTGTCACTATTCACATATTAACACGGAATGAAAAACTTGAATTTGTGAATATTGTGTTAATAATTGCAAATGTTGCGTGAATAGTATTTTGGACATACATTTGTTCTAAAAAGCAAAAATAAATACTAAAAATAGTAAAAACTTTTCTCTTGACAACTGTTGAAACAAAGAAAACACGCCTTAACGGTTTCTTAACACTGCGTTCGGCAGCCGTAAGCCTGCATTGTTTTCGGATTTTGACCGCGCTTCCCGGAGGATTGCAAAACTTGCCGCCGGCCCAAAAGGTATAACCGAAACACGGGAGTAGAATTTTTAAGCAAAAGGTTGTAGAATGAATATCAGGGTGGGCGGATATGCTGCGCCCGCAGAATGTGCAGTCCCCCATGCACCATCCGACGGGACGGGTGAGGGGAGAACTTTTATTACATTGTATAAGGGAGAGGATTATTTATGGCAAACCGCATCGTACTGAATACGGTATCCTATCACGGCAAGGGCGCAATCGGGAATATTGTCCCCGAACTGACGGCACGCGGCTTTCAAAAGGCTTTTGTGTGCTCGGACCCGGATCTCATTCGATTCAATGTAACCAAAAAGGTGACGGACCTGCTGGACGCAGCGGGCTTTGCCTATGAGGTATACAGCGACATCAAGCCCAATCCTACGATTGAGAACGTTCAGACAGGCGTGGCCGCGTTCCGAAAGAGCGGCGCGGACTGCATCGTAGCCATCGGCGGCGGTTCCTCCATGGACACCGCCAAAGCCATCGGGGTCATCATCGAGAACCCGGAATTTGCCGATGTGCGCAGCCTGGAGGGCGTAGCGCCCACGAAGAAGCACGCCGTGTTTACCATTGCGGTGCCGACCACCGCGGGTACTGCCGCTGAGGTGACCATCAACTACGTCATCACCGATGTGGAGAAAAAACGCAAGTTTGTGTGCGTGGATACCAACGATATCCCCGAGGTTGCGGTCATTGACCCGGATATGATGGCAAGCATGCCCAAAGGCCTGACAGCCGCCACGGGCATGGACGCGCTGACGCACGCCATCGAGGGCTACACCACAAAGGCGGCATGGGAAATGACGGACATGTTCCATCTGAAAGCCATTGAGCTGATCGCCAGGCATCTGCGCGGCGCTGTGGAAAACACAGCCGAGGGCCGCGAGGGCATGGCGCTGGCGCAGTATGTGGCGGGCATGGGTTTCTCCAACGTGGGCCTGGGCATCGTACACAGCATGGCGCACGGTCTGGGTGCGCTGTATGATACGCCTCACGGTGTTGCCAACGCGATCATCCTGCCGGTCGTCATGGAATACAACGCGCCGTACACGGGTGAAAAATACCGGGAGATCGCCCGCGCCATGGGGGTGGAAGGCGTGGACGCAATGACGCAGGAGGAATACCGCAAGGCCGCCTGCGACGCTGTGCGCAAGCTGGGACAGGATGTGGGCATTCCCGCAGACCTGAAAGCCATTGTGAAGGACGAGGACGTGCAGTTCCTTGCCGAGAGCGCCTTTGCGGATGCGTGCCGTCCGGGCAACCCGCGCGACACCAGTGTGGAGGAAATTGCCGCGCTGTACCGCAGTATGATGTAAAACAGAGCCGCCGCGGCGGCTGCCGGCCCGGGGCATACGCTCCGGGCTGTTTTTTTGTCGAAACCGTAAAAGAAACGTCGTTTCTGTTTGACTTTGGGCGTGTTCCGGGATTATACTGAAAGAGTTGAAGCCCTGCGCCTTGGGAGGGGTGCGGGAGGCGTTCAAAACAAAACGGAAAGGGACAGGGTGCTATGAAGTTTTTTATCGACACAGCAAACGTGGAGGACATCAAAAAAGCCAACGATATGGGCGTTATCTGCGGCGTGACGACGAACCCCAGCCTGATTGCAAAAGAGGGGCGGGATTTCGGTGAGGTCATCCGTGAGATCGCGTCCATTGTGGACGGCCCCATCTCCGGCGAGGTAAAGGCCACCACCGAGGACGCGGCGGGCATGATCGCGGAAGGTCGTGAGATCGCGGCGATCCATCCGAACATGGTGGTGAAGATTCCCATGACGGTGGAGGGCCTGAAAGCGACCAAGGTGCTTTCCGCAGAGGGCATCAAGTGCAATGTGACGCTGATCTTCAGCGCGAACCAGGCACTTCTGGCTGCGCGCGCGGGCGCGGCGTACGTCAGCCCGTTCCTGGGCCGTCTGGACGACATCAGCATGCCGGGCATTGATTTGGTGCGCACCATTGCGGATATGTTCGCCATGTATGACGATATCCATACGGAGATCATTGCGGCCAGTGTGCGCAACCCTGTGCATGTGACGGACTGCGCGCTGGCGGGCGCGGATATCGCCACGGTACCGTACAGTGTCATCGAGCAGATGACAAAGCATCCGCTGACGGATGCGGGCATCGCAAAATTCCGGGCCGACTACGAAAAGGTGTTCGGAAAATAATTCAAGCCATACAGGCGGGGCCGCGGCTGCGGCCCCGCCTTTTTGTTTCTGCTTGTAAAAGTTGCGCCGAAATGCAGAAAAAACGTGGCGCACAGGCGCATATCCTGCTACAATAAAGAAAATAAGTGCGGATGGGGAAAAGGGGCTGTCCGCGAAGGAGGAAGCATTTATGCTGCAGGAACTGAAAATGAAAAGTCTGAAGGGACACGCTGCGTCGATCATCATCGCGCTGGCTCTGGCGGCGGGGCTGCTGTGGGGGACGGGCTTCGGCGCATTCAAAGCCATCGGCGGCCCGAAGCCGTTGGACTCTTTGGATGTGTCCGAGCTGAAAGGGCAATACGTGGAGGCGGAGGTATACCTGATCTATGACTGGTATGCCTATACAGAGCGCACCAATACATCCACAAACCGCTCTACTGTCACAGAGAAGGAATACATTATTCCGGTAGGGGATGCGGAATATATGGGCCTTGCGGTGGACGCCGGATATATCAGCGCAGCGGATGATTTGCTGGATGCATCCTATGAACTGCTGACAGGCGCCAGCCAGACGCCGGGGGAAAGCTTTACGGTGCGGGGGACCATTCTGCCAATGTCGGGAGAATCGCTGGATTTTTACCATCAGGTGGTCGGCTATGACGACTGGACGGCCGAGGAGCAGCAGATGTTCCTGCCGTTGGTGCTGAAAGCGGATTACCTGGGCAGCATGGAACAATCCGGTACCTGGCTGCTCACGGCAGGCGCGGGCGTGGCGCTGTTTGCGGCGGTCTGGATGCTGGCGGGTGCGCTGACGGGGCGGTACCAAAAACGCATCCGGGCTTACTGCAAGGCAAGCGAGAGTCCGGAAGCGATGCTGGAACAGCTGGAAACGTTCTACCAGAGCACTGAGCCTGTGAACGGAGTGCGTACAGGCCGGTGGATGATGTTCGAGACCGGAGGCAAAACGACAGTACTGGACGCTGAAAATGTGGCGTGGGCGTATATGCGCACGGTGCAGCACCGCACCAACGGCATTCCCACGGGCAAGACGCACGGCCTGGTGGTGCGCACGCGGGATAAGAAGATGTATGAGATATCCATGAAAAAGCAGGACATGGTATACGAGACGCTGGACGCAGTGCAGCGCGCGATGCCGCATGTGGTGGTGGGTTATACGGCCCGGCTGGGGCAGATTTACAATACGCGCCTGGAGGATTTTGTGCGCCTGCCTTACGACGAAGCGCTGCGCGCCGAGCTTTTCGGCACGCAGGCTGCCGCGGAGCCTTATGATTCCTGAAAAAAGAAAGATGTTCGGCTGTACGGCCCCTCCGGAGAGGGGCCGTATATTTTTTGCAAAATCGGTTGACAATAATACTAAATAGGTATAGTATGAATATAGACCCCCACCCCGGGGGAGAGGCTTTGAGAGAGGGAACAAGATGGTAAAACAAAAATACAACGTCACGGGCATGACATGCTCGGCGTGCAGCGCCCATGTGGAAAAGGCGGTACGCGGCGTGCAGGGCGTGTCGGAAGTGTCGGTGAACCTGCTGACGAACAGTATGGTGGTAGAGAGCGATGCGCCGCTGGAGCAGGATGTGATCGTCAAGGCGGTGGAGCATGCAGGCTACGGCGCGTCGCCTGCAGACGGCCGGGCGGCGGGCCCCGCCGCAAAGCCGGGGGGCGCGCCCGCGCAGAACCCCATGCAGGCGCAGCTGAAAAACATGCGCATGCGCCTGTGGGTCTCGTTTGCCTTCCTGACGCCGCTGATGTATGTTTCCATGGGCAGCATGGCCGGCCTTCCGCTGCCGGGCTTTTTGACAGGGCATGAAAACGCCGTGGGCTTTGCCCTTACACAGCTTTTGCTGACTCTGCCTGTGGTGTATGTCAACCGCAAGTATTACGAGGTGGGGTTCAAGACGCTGCTCCGGGGAAGCCCGAATATGGACAGCCTGATCGCCATCGGCTCCACTGCGGCGCTGGTATACGGCGTGTTTGCCATCTACCGCATCGGCTATGGCCTGGGCGTGGGGGACCATGCGCTGGTGTCCCAATATCACATGGATCTTTATTTCGAATCGGCGGCGATGATCCTCGCGCTCATCACGCTGGGCAAATATCTGGAGACCAGGAGCAAGGGCAAGACCAGCGAGGCGATCACCAAGCTGATGGACCTTGCGCCCAAAACAGCTGCCGTGGAGCGCGGCGGGATGGAGACGGTGATCCCTGTGGAGGAGGTCGTTGTGGGCGACACCGTGCTGGTGCGGCCGGGCCAGAGCGTGCCCGTGGACGGCGTGATCCTTGAAGGCAACACGAGCATCGACGAGGCGGCCATCACAGGCGAGAGCATCCCCGTGGAAAAGGAGCCGGGCAGCACCGTGATCGCGGCCACCATCAATAAAGCGGGATTTTTCAAGTTCCGTGCCACCAAGGTGGGCGCGGATACCACGCTGGCCCAGATCATCCGTCTGGTAGAGGACGCAAGCTCCAGTAAGGCGCCCATTGCAAAGCTGGCGGACAAAATTTCCGGCGTGTTCGTGCCGGTGGTCATCGGCATTGCTCTGGCGGCCTCCATTGGCTGGCTTCTCGCCGGGCAGACGCCGGAATTTGCGGTCTCCATCGGTATCTCCGTGCTGGTCATTTCCTGTCCCTGCGCGCTGGGTCTGGCCACGCCCGTGGCCATCATGGTGGGCACGGGAAAAGGGGCGGAAAACGGGATCCTCATCAAATCCGGCGAGGCGTTGGAGACGGCGCACAGCATCAACGCCATCGTGCTTGACAAAACTGGTACAATAACAGAAGGAAAGCCTGCCGTTACGGACATTCTGCCCGTCGGCGCGTTGGCGGAGAATGAACTGCTTGCGCTGGCCGCCGGCCTGGAGCGGCAAAGCGAGCATCCGTTGGCACAGGCCGTGCTGGAGTGCGCCGCCCGGCGCGGCGTGCAGCCCTATGAGGTGACGGATTTCAAGGCGGTGTTCGGCAAGGGCATCGAAGGGCGGTATGCGCAGGAGCTTTATTTCGCCGGGAATGAAGCCATGCTGGCGGAGCGCGGTATGGCGCTGCCTGCCCCTGTGAAGCAGAAGCTGGACGCGCTGGCCGGCGAAGGGAAGACCCCGCTGCTGTTCTGCGGCGAAAAGACGGTGCTTGGCGTTATCGCCGTAGCGGACACCGTCAAGCCTTCCAGCGCCGCAGCCATTGCGGACTTAAAGCGTATGGGCATTGATGTGACGATGCTGACGGGCGACAACCGGCGCACTGCGGAGGCCATCCGCCGTCAGTTGGACATCCCCCATGTCATTGCCGAAGTGCTGCCGCAGGAAAAGGAGCAGCATGTAGCGGCTCTGCAGCAGCAGGGGAAAACCGTCGCTATGGTGGGAGACGGCATCAACGACGCGCCGGCGCTGGCCCGCGCGGATGTGGGGATCGCCATCGGCGCGGGCACGGACGTTGCCATCGAAAGCGCCGATGTGGTGCTGATGAAAAGCGACCTTGCCGACGCGGTCACGGCCATCCGGCTGTCCAAGGCCGTTATCCGCAACATCAAGGAGAACCTGTTCTGGGCTTTCTTTTACAACACGGTGGGCATCCCCGTCGCGGCGGGGCTTTTGTACCTGCCGTTCCATCTGCGGCTGAACCCGATGATCGGCGCCGCGGCCATGAGCCTTTCCAGCGTGTGCGTCGTAATGAATGCACTGCGGCTCAAGCGTTTCAAAGCCCATCCGGCGCATGCCGCCGCGGAGCAGGGGGCGCCCCTTTCGCCCATGTCCGCCCAGCCGCGCGCCGAACGGATAGAATTGCCTCAAAATGAGAATATCAACAAAAACGACAGGGAGGAAAAACAAATGAAGACCATTACACTGATTATCGAAGGGATGATGTGCCAGAACTGCCGCAGCCATGTGGACAAGGCGCTGAACGGGATTTCGGGCGTTGCCGCGAATGTAAGCCTGGAAGAGAAAAAGGCCGTATGTACTGTGGAGGACGGCGTGAGCGCCGATACGCTGAAGGCCGCCGTGGAAGATGCGGGCTACACCGTCATTTCGGTGGAATAAGCCGTGCGGGCGGATAAGCAGACGGTCACGCGGCTGCTGAAAACGGCGCGCGGCCAGTTGGACGGCATCCTTGCCATGGTGGAGAACGACCGTTACTGCGTGGACATTTCCAATCAGGTGATGGCCACCCAGTCCATCCTCACCAAGGCGAACAAAGAGATTTTAAAAGCGCATATCGGCGGCTGCGTGCAGGAGGCGTTTGAAAGCGGAGATCCGGCCCTGCAGGCGGAGAAGATGGACGAAGTGCTTGCGCTTGTCGATAAGCTGGGGCGCTGACGGATGCGGGGAGAAGAAGCAAAAGCCGCCGCGGCGCGGGCGTGGCGGAGCGACAAAAAGCTGTATCTCGCACTGGGAGCGGTGGGCGCGTTTCTGCTGGCGCTGCGCCTTGTAATGCGCAGCCGCGCCGCATCGGACTTCATCGTACACAAGATCGTACAGCCATACCACCGGGCAGTGGGATGGCTGTGCGGTTTTGTGCCCTTTTCTGTGGCCGAGCTGTGCTGGGCCGTGCTGGTTTTGTTCTGCATCTGGTATGTGGGCCGCACAGTGTGGCTGCTGGCACGTGGGCGCGGACGGCGGCTGGCAGTGCTGTGGAGGCGTGCGCTGGGCGGCGTGCTGGTGGCACTGAGCGTTTACACGGGCTTTACGCTGCTGTGGGGCCTTACTTATTACGCGGAAACGTTTGAAGAACAGGCAGGCGTAACGGCCCGGCCCGTAACAGTGGACGAGCTTGAGGCCACAACGCGCCTGTTTATGGAAAAGCTGAATGCGGCGGCGCCGTTGGCACCTCACGCCGCGCCGGGCGTGCTCTCCGGCGATACACAGGCTATTTTTGACGCATCCGGCACATTGTACGACGCATTGGAGCAGCAGTACCCGTTTTTGTCTGTTTCCGCCGTCAGCCCCAAGCCCATGCTGTTTTCCCGGGTGCTGAGCGCGCTGAATTTTACAGGTTTTTTCTTCCCGTTCACCGGGGAGGCGAATTTGAATGTAGATTCGCCCGAATGCCTGCTGCCTGCGACCATTGCGCATGAATTGGCGCATGTGCGCGGCGTCGCACCCGAACAGACGGCCAATTTTGTGGCCATCCTCGCGTGCGACACCAGCGGCGACCCGCTGTATGCGTATTCGGGTTATCTGTTGGGGTATATCCACCTCTCCAACGCGCTGTACGGTGCGTCTTATGAAAAATGGCTGGAGATCGCGCAGCAGGTATGCCAGACGGCGAACGAGGATATTCTCGCAAACAACGCCTATTGGCAGCAGTTCGAGTCTCCGGTGTCCAAGGCGGCAGACAGCGCTTATTCGGGATTTCTGCAAAGCTACGACCAGGAGCTCGGCTCCAAAAGCTACGGCGCGGTGGTGGACCTGTTGGTGGCCTATTACGGCGGTATGTAAAAGTTTGCCGCCGGCGGTTGACAGCTTCTGCGGCGGCTGTTATGATAGTAAACATACCGATGGTATGTATGAAAGGGGCGGGCGCCATGGCGCGCAACAAATACCCGGAGGAGACCGTGGCGCGTATTTTAGATGTGTCGCTGAAGCTGTTTTTGGAAAAGGGATATGAAAACACCACCATCCAGGACATCATCGATGCGCTTGGAAATCTGTCCAAAGGAGCCATTTATCACCATTTCAAGTCTAAGGAGGACATTCTGGAGGCAGTGTGCGACCAGAGGCTGTTTGCCGGGGTAGAGGCTTTGATGAACGAGGTGGTCACGGATAAGCGCCTGAATGGGCGGGAAAAACTTACCCGTATGTTTACGGCGTCGCTCCAGAACACGGAGCAGGGTAAGTTTTTTTCCGCAGCGCCGGACATGACTCACACGCCCCGTCTGATGATGCTGCAGCTAGACAGCCAGATCCGTGAGGTGGGCCCGAATTACTTGGAACCGGTTCTGCGGGAGGGAAACGCGGACGGAAGCCTGCATGTGGAGCATGTGAGGGAAGCGTCCGATCTGCTGCTGCTCATCACAAACCAGTACTTGAATCCGTTGCTGTATCCCATGACGCCCGAGGAAGCGCGGGAGCGCTGTAGTTTTGTAAGGCAGCTTCTTGCAGGCGTAGGGCTGGATGTCTTTGACGGCGAAATGCTGGAGAACTTTTTTGTCTTCAGCGCACACGCGGCCAAAAAGCAGCGGGAAAGCGAAGCTCCTGGGCAAAAGCGCCGGGGGATGTAGACGACGGCGGTGCAAATGCGAAAAAGCGGGCGGACGTTTGTTAGGTCTCGCCGCACAGGAAGGGCCGCGCCGTGCAGGCACAGTTGTCCGAAGCTGCTCTTGGAATCATCTGCACGCGAATACGGCGCGCATGAGTGTTTATGCCAGAAGAATTCGGCCTTCAAAAATAACCTGTCCGAAAGGGCAGTTTATTTTTAGAGATATACATACCAACCGTCGGTATTAATAAGCGGCGCGACGCTCCGCCGCACCACATAACAGAAAGGAAATACCCATGCAAAAAACAAAACGCTTCGGTAAGGACTTCATTCTCGTCATCATCGGCCAGATCATCTCTCTGTTCGGCAACGCGGTGCTGCGTTTTGCACTGCCGCTGTATTTGTTTGATCAGACCGGTTCGCCCACGCTGCTGGGGCTTGTTTCCGCCGGCAGCTTTCTGCCCATGGTGGTGCTTTCGCCCGTGGGCGGTATCGTTGCAGACAGAGTGAACAAACGCAACATCATGGTCGTGCTGGATTTTTCCGCTGCCGCGCTCATCGCGTTGTTTGCGCTGGCGTTGGGCAGGATGCCTCTGGTGCCGCTGCTGATGGCTGTTCTGCTTCTGCTGTACGGCATTCAGGGCGCATACCAGCCTGCGGTACAGGCCAGCATTCCGCTTTTGGCTGCGCCGGAGCAGCTGATGCCTGCGAATGCGGCTGTGAATATGGTGAGCTCGCTGGCAAGCCTAGTTGGCCCGGTACTGGGAGGTGTGCTCTACAGCTGGAACGGCTTGCGGCCGATTTTATATGTAAGCTGTGCATGCTTTGTGTTTTCCGCTGTGATGGAAACATTCATCCGCATCCCGCACACTTCCCGTGGGGATGGCGGCAGCATCTGGCGCGTCGCGCAGAAGGATATGGCACGGAGCCTGCGGTATATTTTCCGGGAAAAGCCTGTTGTGGGACGCATCATTTTGCTGGTGTGCGCATTCAATCTGTTCATGAGTTCCATGCTCATCATAGGCCTGCCTGTGATTTTGCGCCAGACGCTGGCTGTGGATACGCTGCGCTATGGTCTTTCACAGGGCGCCCTTGCGGCGGGAGGGCTTGCGGGCGGGATTCTGGCAGGGGTGCTGGGGGAGCGGCTGGACATCCGGCGTGCTCATTTCCTGCTGCTTGGCTGCGCACTGGGCATCCTGCCCATGGGCCTTTCGCTGGCATTGGCGCCCGCGTCTGCCGGCTATGTTGTTGTTGCGGTATGCAGCTTCATGCTGATGGTTCTCTCCACATTGTTCAGCGTGCAGATGATGGCCTTTGTGCAGAGCCAAACGCCCGGCGAACTGGTGGGCAAGGTGATCTCCTGCCTGCTGGCGCTGTCCATGTGCGCGCAGCCCATAGGCCAAGCCATGTACGGCGTGCTGTTCGAACAATGCCCGGCATGGCTCGTCGTATGCGGTGCCTCCGGCGTGTCGGCGCTCGTTGCCCTGGCGTCTCGTGCTGCGTTCCGCAGCCTGCGCTGACGTATACTGCGGGCCTGGGTGACAGGCCGCCGACACTGTGCTATAATGCCTATAAAGACTTTCATATAAGAGCGGAGCGTTTGTTGGGAAAGAGAGTGAAAGAGACATGATATATGAATTGCTGCTGGAAAATTTTATGTACCCCAATATAGCTGCAAACCTACCGCGTGCTTTTCCGAGATATAAGCTGAGCGATGAAGACTATACACTGAAACTTTTTATCAATGAGGCAAAAGAAATAACGATACTCGGGCATATAGATAATAATTTTCTTATGTGGCTTTCTAAAGGAACGCTCTCATACATTAAATTGTCCAGTACTCTGGAGTTTTTACTTCATAAACGCTTGCCACATGTCGTTTCGCAGTATGAATTAGAAAAATGCGGATATCCGAATCAAGGCGCATGGATACTGTTCAGCGCAAAGTATTTTATAAAGCGAGCCGATGACGGTTGGCGGATCGAAACTGGGACAGGCTGGATAACCAGTAGGGGGCTTACTCCGGGCCACGAGTTATCTGGTGTTTTTTCAAATGGGCTGGCTTTGGCGGATGTGATTATAAGAGATTACAAAAGATATTATGACGCACATCCGCCGAAGAGGGAGCCGACATATACACAGGAACTTTTGGCGGAACTAAAAAGCTTGCGGGAACAGCTTCAGAAAAAAAGCGCTTCGACAGACGCCGAGTTTGAGCTGCAAAAAAGATATATATCCTTGCTGGAAAGAAACTGTCTGCTAGAGGACAATTCTGTGCGCGAAGAATTTTTTTGGATCCACGAATATTTTATGCATGATTATTATACGCTTATGGGAAAGCTGCACGGTGACCGATTCGCGGGTGAATGAAACAAATCGAGTGTTCGGCATAGAAAAGGCCTCGCCCTGATGAACGGTCACATGCCGTTTATCAGAGCGAGGCCTTTATCATGACTTATATACGCGTGAAATATGCTGCATCACGGCGCGTCTGCGCCGGGTTCCTGTGCCGCCTCTGCCGCCTTTTCTGCAAAAAACTTGTCCCGTTCGCGGAAATAGCACTGGGGACACAGCGATTCGTACTGCACATTGTTTTCCATGTCAATGGCCACCTGTGCGCCTTCAAACACAAATTTTCCATTTACCTTGCGGCCGTTGAACATTGCCTTGCGCCCGCACTGGCAGATGGTTTTCATCTCTTCGATGTTGTGGGCAAGCTCCAGCAGACGGGTGGAACCGGGAAAACCCTGCAGGGAAAAATCCGCCCGCAGGCCGTAGCAGATGACCGGCACGTTCAGCGCCACAGTCACCATGAAAAGCTGTTCGGCCTGCCATGACGTGAAAAACTGGCTTTCGTCCGTCAGAACGCAGGCAAGAGGCCCGTTTTTTGCAATATCCGCGCGCACCAGCGCCAACGGGTCCATATCCGGCCGCACCGCGATGTCAACACGCCGCTCCACACCCAGGCGGGACATCAGCTTTTCGCCGCCTTTGGTATCTATGGAGGGCTTCATGATAAGCACGCGCATGCCGCGCTCTTCGTAGTTGTAGGCTACCTGCATCAGCGCGGTGCTCTTGCCGCTGTTCATGGCGCCGTATCGGAAATATAGCTTTGCCATTTGGTAAGACCGTCCCTATCCTGTCGTTTTAATCGTTGCGCACACGGTAGCCCAGGCTCATCAGGCTGTCACCCAGGTGGACGTTCTCCACCGTGATACCCTCGTAGTCCACCGAGAGGTCGTAGTGGCTGAAGTTCCAGTAGCCCTTTACACCGGCCTCCACCAGCGTGGGGGCTACGGCCTTCGCGCCCGCGCGCGGGATGCAAAGCACCGCTACGTCCGGGTGGTGTGCGGCGCAGAAAGCGGCCAGCTCGGCCACGTCCTGCACCATCACGCCGCACTGCAGCTCCCGGCCGATCTCGTCCGGGCTTTTGTCGAATGCGGCCATCAGGTGATAGCCCCGGGCCTCGGCGGAAAGATAGCCGGATATGGCGCGGCCCAGACGGCCTGTACCGATGAGCACTGCGTTGAGATTCTTTTCACTGAACAGCAGCTTGGATATCTCGCTGAGCAGCACATCCACATGGTAGCCGATGCCCTGTTGGCCGAAACCGCCGAAGCAGTTGAAATCCTGCCGGACCTGTGAGGCTGTGGTGCCCATCATTCGGGCAAGCTCACTGGAAGACACCTTCACGATGCCGTTGTTGTGCATGTCCGAAATATAGCGGTAGTATTTCGGCAGCCGCTTGATGACGGGAAGGGAGACTTTATTCTGGTTTTGCGCCGCCATTGTCTTCACCAACTTCTTTTCGTCTAAATTAAAGGGTCTCGATGGTGCGCATCACGTAATCGCCGAACTCGGTGCAGGTGCAGCCGGTGTCGCGGCCCGTGACGGTGAGCGCCTTTTCCGTGAACATGCATTTGTCCAGCGCGGCGGTGAGCTTGTCCGCCTGGGCCTGGTATCCGATGTGGGACAGCAGCATCACGCTGGCGCGCAGCATGCTGCACGGGTCTGCGTACTGGGCGCGTCCCTCCTTCACCATGCGCGGCGCCGAGCCGTGAATGGCCTCAAACATGGCGTAGCGCTTGCCGATGTTGCCGCTGCCCGCCGTGCCTACGCCGCCCTGGAATTCGGCCGCTTCGTCAGTGATGATGTCGCCGTACAGGTTGGGCAGCACGAACACCTGAAAATCGGTGCGGCGCTTTTTGTCCACCAGCTTGGCCGTCATGATGTCGATATACCAGTCGTCCGTGGTGATTTCAGGGTATTTTTCCCCCACGGCCTGGCAGAGCTTCAAAAACTTGCCGTCCGTGGCCTTGATGATGTTGGCTTTGGTAACGATGGACACGCGGGTTTTGTGGTTTTTCCTGGCAAAATCATACGCGAGCTCTGCAATGCGCTGCGTGCCGTCAGTGGTAGTGATGGTGAAATCCACAGAGATGCCGTCCTCGGTCTCGAAGCCGCAGCTGCCCAGGGTGTACGCGCCCTCGGTGTTCTCACGGAAGAACGTCCAGTCGATGCCTTCCTCGGGCACCTTCACGGGCCGTACGTTGGCGAACAGATCCAGCTCTTTGCGCATGGCAACGTTGGCGCTTTCGATGTTGGGCCATTCGTCGCCTGCGCGGGGGGTGGTGGTAGGCCCTTTCAGGATGACGTGGCATGCCTTCAGTTCGGCCAGCACGTCGTCGGGGATGGCCTTCATGTGGGCGGCGCGGTTCTCGATGGTCAGGCCGTCGATCTCCTTGAACGCCACCTTGCCCCTTTCCACCTCGTCTTTCAAAAGAAAGCGCAGCACGCGCTCGGCTTCATGGGTAATGGTCGGGCCGATGCCGTCGCCGCCGCATACGCCAATGACGATCTGCGGCAGTGCCGCGTAATCCACAAAATCTCCCTGTGCCCGCATGGCGGCCACCCGTTTTTTCTGCGCCTCGATCAGCGCGCCGAATTTTTCTTTTGCAGCAGTGATGTTTTCCAATTTGCGTGCCTCCGTTGTCGTTTATTTTTTGTCGCCGCACATGCCGCGAAAGGCGGCGCGGCGCGGAAATGCCGGTGTTTACCGGTTTTTTTCGCGGGTGTAGTTCAAAAGGCCTCCCGCGCGGATGATCTGCGCCTGGCGCGCGCTGATGTCGCAGCGCAGGGGGATGACGCAGCCCGTGGTCTTGTTCGTCAGCGTTACCGCGCCGTTTTCGATGCCCGCGATCACGCCGGAAAGCTCCAGCGTGTCTCCCAGGGAGATCTTTTCATAATCTGCGGCATTCTCGAATTCCAGCGGCAGGATGCCCGCGTTCACCAGGTTCGCCTTATGGATGCGCGCAAAGCTGACGGTGACGACCGCGCGGATGCCCAGATACAGCGGCACCAGCGCCGCGTGTTCACGGCTGGAGCCCTGGCCATAGTTGGCGCCTCCCACGATAAAGCCGCCCTCTGCCGCCATGGCGCGCGCGGGGAATTCGGGGTCGCACACTTCAAAGCAGTAGTTTGCCAGATGCGGGATATTGCTGCGGTAAGGCAGGATCTTGCTGCCGGCGGGCATGATATGGTCCGTGGTGATATTGTCGCCCACCTTCAGCAGGCAGGGCAGCTCCATTGTGTCTGTCAGAGGCTGCGCCACGGGCAGGGGCTTGATATTCGGCCCGCGCAGCACCTCGACGCTTTCATATTCGTCCTCAGAGGCGGGCAGATCCACCATGTTGTCGTTGATGGGAAAGGCCTCCGGCATGGCGACGGGCGCGGTCGCAGGCACGGAGGTGGGGTCGGTGATATACCCCGTCAGGCAGCTCACAGCCGCCGTTTCAGGGCTTACAAGGTATACGCCGGCGTCCCGCGTTCCGCTGCGGCCCTCGAAGTTGCGGTTGAACGTGCGCAGGGAAACGCCCGCGGAGTTGGGGCTTTGGCCCATGCCGATGCAGGGGCCGCAGGCGCTTTCCAGAATGCGCGCGCCCGCGTCCAGCAGGGCGGTGAGCGCGCCGTTCGCGCTCAGCATTGCCAGCACCTGGCGGCTGCCCGGCGCAATGGCAAGGCTCACTTCGGGAGATACCGTTTTGCCCTTCAGGATCTCGGCCACGGTCATCAGATCCGAATAGCTGGAGTTGGTGCAGCTGCCGATGCACACCTGGTCTACCTTCGTCATGGAAAGGCTGCGCACGGGCTTCACATTGTCCGGGCTGTGCGGGCACGCGGCCAGAGGCTCCAGCGTGGAAAGGTCGATCTCAATGACCTCGTCGTACACGGCGTCCGCGTCGGCGGCCAGCGGCATATAATCCTCTTCGCGCCCCTGCGCCTTCAGAAAGGCATGGGTGACTTCGTCGCTTGGAAAAATGGAGGTTGTCGCGCCCAGCTCCGCGCCCATATTGGTGATGGTGGCGCGCTGGGGTACCGTCAGGTTTTTCACGCCCTCGCCGCCGTATTCCACGATCTTGCCCACACCGCCCTTTACGCTCATCACACGCAGCACCTCAAGGATGACGTCCTTGGCGCTCACCATGGGGCGCAGCGCGCCGGAAAGCTTTACCAGCGTCGCTTTTGGATAGGGGATATAATACGCGCCGCCGCCCATGGCCACGGCCACGTCCAGACCGCCCGCACCCATGGCAAGGCTGCCGATGCCGCCCGCCGTAGGCGTGTGGCTGTCGGAGCCGATGAGCGTTTTGCCGGGTTTGGCGAAGCGTTCCAGATGCACCTGATGGCAGATGCCGTTGCCCGGGCGGGAGTAGCGCACGCCGATCTTTTTGGCGATGGTGCGGATGAAACGGTGGTCGTCGGCGTTCATAAAGCCGCTTTGCAGCGTGTTGTGGTCGATATAAGCGACGGAAAGCTCCGTGCGCACACGGGGGATCCCCATGGCCTCATATTCCAGATATGCCATGGTGCCCGTGGCGTCCTGTGTGAGTGTCTGGTCGATGCGCAGGCCCACCTCGCAGCCCGGCTCCATTTTGCCGTCAACGAGGTGTGCGGCGATGATCTTCTGTGCGATGGTCTGTCCCATTCCAAAACCCCTCTCCAGTTTTCCTGCGCTGCCGCCCGCCGCGCGGGCGCATATGCACAGTATGGTTATATACTTATTTATAATACCTGTTTGATAAGTTATTGTCAATGAAACGGCTGTGAAAAACGGGTGCGCCGCACCGTGTAAGGCAAAAATAAAATGCATTACTATTTTTGCGCGGAAAGGCGATAAAACACGGCGCGGCAGGGAAACATAAGGGAAAAAGCGAAAGGCGGGAGACCATGAACAGCGATACGAAAACAAAAGCGCAGCCGCAGGACAGCGAGGAAACAGAGGCGGAAACCGACAAAGCACGCTTTGAAAAGGATTATATACTGGAGACAGGCTCTGTGCTGCGCACAAAGGGAAGGCATGCCATCCATTGCCTGACGGTCATCGGGCAGATCGAGGGACATTCCATCGCGCCTCAGACGCAAAAGACCACCAAGTACGAGCATGTCATTCCACAGCTCGTTTCCATTGAAGAAGACCCGGAAGTGGAGGGGCTGCTCGTCATCCTGAACACGGTGGGCGGCGATGTGGAGGCGGGCCTGGCGCTGGCGGAGCTCATCAGCGGCATCACGAAGCCCAGCGCCACGCTGGTGCTGGGCGGCGGGCATTCCATCGGCATTCCGCTTGCTGTATCGGCACGGCGCAGCTTCATCGTGCCCACGGCCACCATGACGGTGCACCCGGTGCGTCACTCGGGCCTGGTGCTGGGGGTGCCCCAGACCATGCGCTATTTCGAGCAGATGCAGCAGCGCATTACGGGCTTTGTGGCGGGCCATTCCCATATCAGCGAGACGCGTTTCACCGAATTGATGATGCACACGGGTGAGCTGGTGATGGACATGGGCAGCGTGGTGGATGGAGAAACAGCTGTGGCGGAAGGCCTCATCGATGAGCTGGGCGGTTTGGGCGACGCGCTGCATTATTTGTACCGCGCCATCGAAGCCCCGCGCGACGGCGCGCCGGAGCAGCGGAAAGCCGGAGGAAAGCCGCGCCGTGCGCCGCGCGCGCACAGTGCCGGGAAATGATGCCAAGACCCGTGCGGGCCTGCCGCAAGGGCGTGCAAAAGCATGCAGCCGCAACGGTTCCAACTGTACAAGCGGAGCGTTTGGTGGTACAATGTACAAGTATCAGTGTGCAAAAATGCGCAAAAGCCATGCGTGCGGCGCATGAAAAAATCCATCCGGCGGGGCGTTTGGGCCGCGCCGGGTACATACAGGGGTATCGGACAAGCTATGGCATCGACAAACAGGGCAAGAAAAACAAATACAAAGACGAATACGCGCGGCTCCGGCCAGCGCGGGGGCAGGCGGCGTGCGAAGCCGAAGCCCGATATGAACGCCAGGTGGAGCATCCTTCTGTTTGGCATCGGCGTGCTGGTGTTCGCGCTGATCGTGGTCCCGGGCGCGTCGGTGTGGAACTGGGTGCGCACGAACATCCTGTTCGGCGTGTTCGGCGTGGGCAGTTATGTGCTGGCGCCCATGCTTTTGTACATTGCCGTATTGGTGGCCTGTGAGCGCCCGGTGAAAGGCAAGCTGGCAAAGGCGCTTCTGGTGCTGATGCTGGTGTGCGGCACGTTCCTTATTTTTTCAAAAACAGACCTCACGGGCCTGGGCTTCTGGGAGGGCATGGCGGTGCTGCGCAGCACCGGCGCGTCGGAATGGGGGCTCGGCGGCGGCATGCTGGGCGCGGTGTTCGGCTGGACGCTGCTGCTGCTGTGCGGCCGCCCGGGGGCAAATATCCTCATTGTGATCTTCATGCTGATGGGTCTGATGCTGTTCACAGGCGTCACGCCTGCGGATATCTGGTACTTCTTCTCCGGCCATGCGGGCCGCATGAAGGATTCCATGGACCGGCGCGCCGATGCACGTGCCCAGCTGCGCGAAGCGCGCGCACAGGAGGCCGAGCAGGCCCGCCTTGCGGCTGAGGAAGAAGCGCGGCGGCATCCGCTGCCCGCCGGGGACGATGTCCCGCCCTTCGACATGGATGCAGCGGCCTACGAAGCCGCGCGCAGCGGACGCAAACGCCGTGCGGCCATTGATATCGACATTGGCGGCGAGGCTGTCAGCAGTACTGAACTGAAAGAGGACGAGAAGCCTGTCATTGGTCCCGGCGGGACCTTCGGCATGTATCCCGGCAAACCGCGTCAGCCACGCACGGCGGCGCCCGCGGGCGTCCCCGCGCCGTCCGCTCCTGCGGCGGCCGCGCCCGGGGGGTACACCGCCGCGGCGGGCAGCCGCACTGTACCGCAGGAGGAAGAAGCCTCCGCGCCCGTGCAGCCGCAGCAGGAGCCCCCTGTGCAGGAGAGAGCGGAAGACGCGCTGGCGAGCCTTGTGAAAAAGGCGGCGGGCCCCGCGCCGGAGCTTGTGGTGGATGCCAACGACCAGCTTACCATAGCGCCCGCCGCGGGCGAAGGCGAGACGGGCTACGCTTATCCTCCTCTGAGCCTTTTCCGCAAGCAGCAGCCCACGGATGAAAAGGGCGTGGAAGAGGAGCTGACACACAACGCGGATCTGCTGGTGAAAACACTGTCCAGCTTCGGCGTACAGACGCGTATGATGGATATCAGCCGCGGGCCGTCTGTCACCCGGTACGAGCTGCAGCCTCTTGCGGGCGTAAAGATCAGCCGCATCACGGGCCTGGCGGATGACATCGCGCTCAACCTTGCTACGGCGGGCGTTCGCATCGAAGCGCCCATCCCGGGCAAGGCGGCCGTGGGGATCGAGGTGCCCAACCGCAACTCCACATCCGTCAGCATCCGCAGCATTCTGGAATCGCCCGTATTCACCAAAAGCGCTTCGCCGCTTACGCTGGCCTTGGGTAAAGACATTGCGGGCGCATGCCAGGTGGCGGACCTGACCAAGATGCCGCATCTGCTCATCGCAGGCAGCACGGGCAGCGGCAAATCCGTGTGCATCAACGCCATTGTTATGAGCTTTTTGTACAAATCCTCTCCTGAGGATCTGAAACTCATTATGATCGACCCCAAGGTGGTGGAGCTGGCCGAGTATAACGGCATCCCGCACCTGCTGATGCCCGTCGTCACTGAACCGCGGAAGGCTGCGGGCGCGCTTGGCGCGGCCGTGGGCGAAATGGAAAAGCGTTACCACCTGTTCGCGGAGACCAACGTGCGCGACATCAAGAGCTATAACCGCATGGCCGCAGAGACGGAGGGCATGGAGAAACTGCCCTACATCGCCATCGTCATCGATGAGCTGGCCGACCTGATGATGGTGGCCGGCAAGGAAGTGGAGGACTATATCTGCCGCATTGCCCAGAAAGCGCGTGCGGCGGGCATGCACCTTATCGTGGCCACGCAGCGCCCCTCGGTGGACGTCATCACGGGCCTTATCAAGGCCAATATCCCCAGCCGCATCGCTTTCGCCGTCAGCAGCCAGATCGACAGCCGCACCATTCTGGACGCGGGCGGCGCGGAAAAGCTGCTGGGCATGGGCGACATGCTGTTCATGCCTGTCGGCGCAAGCAAGCCCGTCCGCATCCAGGGGACTTATGTGCGCGACGAAGAGATCAGCGACGTGTTGAACTTCATCAAAAAGCACTCTTCCGCTGATTACAGCGAGGAGATGATCCAGGAGATGGACAAGCGCGCGGTACCGGAAAAGGGCGCGGGCGACAGCGGGGACGAGGACGACAGCCAGGACCCGATGCTCAAAACAGCCGTGGAGGTCGTTATCGACGCGGGACAGGCGTCTACAAGTCTTTTGCAGCGGCGCTGCAAGCTGGGCTACGCCCGGGCGGCCCGCATCATGGACGAGATGGAACAGCTGCACATCATCGGCCCGTACGAAGGCTCGAAGCCGCGGCAGGTGCTCATCACCCGCCAGCAGTGGATCGAGATGACGATGCAGCAGGCGTCGGATTCGACGCCGGAGGTCTGACAGGAGATACCGGATGCAGGGCGGACTGGTCCGCCCTGCATTTGCGGTTTTGTCCGCCGGGATTTTGGAAAGCACAGTGAATACGGAAACGGAAAAGGATCGTTTTATGAGTGAGAATACAAAAAATCCGGCTGCGGAGGAGTTTCTGCCTGTCTGCAAAGCCGATATGCTTGCCAGGGGATGGCGGGACGTGGATTTCGTGCTGGTAACGGGGGACGCCTATGTGGACCACCCCAGCTTCGGCGCGGCCATTATTTCGCGTCTGCTGGAGGCCGAAGGTTACCGCGTGGGCGTTCTTTCCCAGCCGGATTTCACCACCTGCGAAAGCATGAAGGAGTTCGGCCGTCCCCGCTACGGGTTTTTCATCGGCGGCGGCAATGTGGACAGTATGGTGGCGCACTATTCGGTGGCAAAGATCCGCCGCGCCCAGGACGAATACACACCGGGCGGTGCGGCAGGCAAGCGGCCGGACCGCAGCGCCACCGTTTACACGCAGCTGGCAAAGCAGGCTTACCCGGATCTTCCGGTCATTCTGGGAGGGTTGGAGGCGTCGCTTCGCCGCTTTGCCCACTACGACTATTGGCTGGATGATGTGCTGCCCAGCATCGTCGAGAGCAGCGGGGCGGATATCGTTTCCTTCGGCATGGGGGAACGCCAGACGGCGGAGATTGCACGGAGACTGGCGGCCGGGGAGCCGGTGGAGGAGATCACCGGCGTTGCGGGGACCTGTTATCTGACGGATTTCGCCGGTCTGCCCGCGTCTTATGTGGAGTGCGCCTCTTTTGCCAAAGTGCGCGCGGACAAGACGGCATATGCCAGAGCCTGCCGCATCCAGATGGACAACCAGGACGTTGTCTCGGGCAAGCCCGTGGTGCAAAAACAATCGGAGCGGTATCTGGTGCAGAACATCCCGGCGGCGCCGCTCACCCGGCGGGAGCTGGACGCCGTGTATGCGCTTCCCTTTACGCGGCGCTATCATCCCTCCTACGAAGCGCTGGGCGGCGTGCCTGCCATTGAAGAGGTGGAATTTTCCATCATCCATAACCGCGGCTGCTTCGGCGGCTGTAATTTCTGCGCCATCCAGCTCCATCAGGGGCGCAGGGTCACCTCGCGCAGCGCGGACAGCGTGGTGCGCGAGGCCGAGGCCATGACGCATGCGCCGGGTTTCAAGGGGTACATTCATGACGTGGGCGGCCCCACTGCAAACTTCCGCCTGCCCAGCTGCAAAGAGCAGATGAAAAACGGGATGTGCGCGGGCGGCAAGCACTGCCTGGCGCCGCAGCCCTGCGGCAAGATCATCGTGGACCACAGGGAATATCTGGGCATCCTGCGCAGGCTGCGCGCACTGCCGGGTGTGAAAAAGGTGTTCATCCGCAGCGGCATCCGCTATGATTACCTCATTCGCGATAAAGACGAGAGCTTTTTCAAAGAGCTGGTGGAGCATCATGTGAGCGGGCAGCTGAAGGTGGCGCCCGAGCACTGCGCGCCGGATACGCTGCGTTATATGGGAAAGCCGCCCATCGAGGTGTACAACAAATTTTCCAAGCGATTCTATGAGCTGACGAAGCAGGCGGGAAAGAAACAATATCTGGTGCCCTACCTGATGAGCAGCCATCCGGGAAGTACACTGCGGGACGCGGTGACGCTGGCTGAATATCTGTATAAAAACAACATCAGGCCCGAGCAGGTGCAGGATTTTTATCCCACGCCGGGCACGGTGTCCACCTGCATGTTCTACACCGGGCTGGACCCGTACACGCTCAAGCCGGTGTATGTGGCGAAAACGCCGGAGGAAAAGGCCATGCAGCGCGCGCTGCTGCAATATTACGAGCCGAAGAACACGCCGCGGGTGCGCAAGGCGCTGCAGCTGGCTCATCGGGAGGACCTGATCCCGCTTTTGTGCGGCGGGCGCGGGGCTGGGAAAAGCGCGGGCACACGGCCGTGCAGCGCGGCGCGCCCGCAGCCTGCGGGCGGTGTGCAGCGGCATGGCGGCGGCACAAACGGCGCGCGCACGGCAGGCAGACCAGATAAAGGAGCAGGCACATGGCGGCAAGCAGGAGAAAGAAAAAACAGCGGAAGGAAAAATTTGAAAAAGCGCTGACGGCGGTGCTGTGCGGCATTGTCGCGGTGCTGGTGCTGTTGGCAGCCGTTATCAGCCTCAGTGAGGAAAACGGCGGCGCGATGCCCACCTGCTGTACAGCTGGTTCGGCGTAGCAGCGCCCGTGCCGCATCTGCCGGAGGAAGCGGCGGGCGCGGCTACAAAAGTACATTTTATCGACGTGGGGCAGGGAGACGCTGTTCTGCTGGAACAGAACGGCGCATTCGCACTCATCGACGCAGGCGAGCGGGAAGCGGCGGACGGGCTGGTGGCGTACTTGCAGGCCGCAGGCGTTGCAAAGCTGGACCTGCTGGTGATGACGCATCCCCATGCGGACCATATAGGCGGCATGCAGGCCGTGCTGGATGCGTTCCCTGTGGACAGGGCCGTGCTGCCGGATTTTGCAAAAGCGCCGATGCCCACTACATCCACCTTCCTGAATCTGCTGGACGCCATCCGGGAAAAGCAGATCCCCACTGTGACGGCCCGCGCGGGAGATGTGTTCCCGCTGGGAGAAGGGACGCTCACGGTGCTGGGCGACGGTGTGGCCGCGGAAAATCTCAACGATATCTCTCTGGTGACGCTGTTTGAGGCGCCGGGCCTGCGCTGCCTGTCCAGCGGCGACGGCGAAAAGGCCGTGGAGGACGCGGTGCTGGCAAGCGGCGCGGATGTACATGCGGATGTTTTCAAAGCGGCGCATCACGGCTCGTCCACGTCCAACACCCAGGCATTTCTGGATGCGGTGCGCCCGCAGGCCGTTGTGGTCTCCTGCGGAGCGGGCAATTCCTACGGACATCCCCACAGCGAGGCGCTGGCCGCGTTTGCGAATGTGGGGGCGCAGGTCTACCGGACCGATACGGAGGGAACAATCATTGCGTATGTAGACAAGGCGGGGGCCTTGCAGATGGCCGTAAGCAGACAGGAGGCGGCGTGATGTATTATTCTGTGGACGCGTTGGAAAACGGAACGGCGCGTCTGGTGGATGATGCGGGCGGCAGTGCGTTCGTGCCTGCGGCAGACCTGCCGCCCGGTGCGGCGCAGGGGGATGTGCTGGAGCACAGGGACGGCGTATGGAGTGCCGCGCCGGAGGAAACAAAGCGGCGCAAAGCGCGCGCCGCACTGCTTTTGAAGCAGATATTGGAGCGTAAAAACGCCCCGGGCAATGGAGGCTCTGAATGAAAATTGTTTTGGTGATCGACCAGTTCGACGACTCAAACAACGGCACCACTGTGACGGCGCGGCGCTTTGCGGGCCAGCTGCGCAGGCGCGGGCACGAGGTTGTCATTCTTGCGGGCGGCGCGCCGTGCGAGGGCAAGATATGCGCTCCGGTGCACCGTATCCCGGTGTTCCAGAAGCTCATCGAAAGCCAGGGCATGTGCTTTGCGAAGCCCGATGAAGAGGCATATTACACGGCCTTCAAGGACGCCGATATCGTGCACTTTTATATGCCGTTCCGCTTTTGCCGCAGGGGAGAGGAACTGGCCCGCCAGATGGGCATTTCCACAGTGGCGGCCTTTCACGTGCAGCCGGAGAATATCACCTCCAGCATTTTTTTGGGCAAAAACAGGCGCGTGAATGATTTCCTGTACTGGTGGTTCTACAAGGTGTTTTACAACCGGTTCGACCATATCCACTGTCCCAGCGCTTTTATCGCCCGGCAGCTGGAGAGCCATGGCTACGGCGCGAAGCTGTGGGTCATCTCCAACGGTGTTGCGGACGCGTTTCGTCCCGCGCAGGTGCCGCGCGCACCGGAGCTGGAGGGAAGGTTCACGATTTTGATGATCGGCCGCCTTTCCGGCGAAAAACGGCAGGATCTGATCATAGAGGCTGCGAAACGCAGCAAATATGCAGACAGGCTCCAGCTGGTATTTGCGGGCAAGGGCCCTAAGGAAAAGGCATACCGCAAGCTTGCCGCGGGGCTGGCGCATCCGCCCGTGTTCGGCTTCTACGGCCAGGACGAGCTGCGCCGGCTCATCAATATGTGCGACCTTTACGTCCATGCCTCCGACGCCGAGATCGAGGGTATCAGCTGTATGGAGGCGCTGGCCTGCGGGCTGGTGCCGGTCATCTCGGATTCGCCGCTTTCCGCCACCGGCCAGTTCGCGCTGTGCGCGGAGAGCCTGTTCCGTGCGGGCGACGCGGATGATCTTGCGCGCAGGATCGATTACTGGGTGGAGCATCCGGAGGAAAAACGCGCTTATGCCGAACAGTACGCGCTCCGGCAGGATGAGAACCGTGTGGAAGCCTGTGTGGCCCGCGCCGAGGAGATGTACGCCTCGGCGATCCGGGACAAGCGGCGCAAAGGCTACCGCAAGGTGCCCCTCAGCCGCTGGCGGCGCTGCACAAGCCCCAACTGCGAGGCCATCCGGCGCAATTTCTGCCAGGGCGGTACAGTGCGCACGCTGCTGTTCTGGCTGTTCACCACGCTGCTTTCTCCCATCCTGTGGCTGCTGGACCGCCTCTGGCTGGGCGCCAGGATCGAAGGCCGGGAAAATCTCGACGCCGTGCAGGGCGGCAAGCACTTTCGCCGCGCGGGCCGCCTCGGAT
>ERZ791810.831-NODE-831-length-26218-cov-3.575660_pt1 | contig 26218 bp, 19 predicted proteins | sample MGYA00510304_ERZ791810 | MGnify/ENA primary metagenome ERZ791810 (study PRJEB30046, sample SAMN00791967) | human gut metagenome | study: EMG produced TPA metagenomics assembly of the A metagenome-wide association study of gut microbiota in type 2... | reverse complement strand
AGGGAAGAAAATATTTTTCCTATATCTGCAAATAAATTTAAACAATAATACAATTCTTAAAAGTATTAAACAAAAATCACCCCTGCCGCTCAATCATGAGAAGCAGGGGTGTTAAAATGCCATTGATACTTGTATTCATTTGTCTTTTATTTTACTGTTACTTTGCACACGATTTTCTTTTTACCTGAAATTACCGTAATTTTGACTTTTCCTTTTCTTTTGGCTTTGATTTTTCCGGTTTTGCTGACAGTGACAATCTTTTTATTTGAAGTTTTGTAAATAATCTTATCCCGACTGTTTATCGGTGTTAGAGTAACTTTCAATCTAAAAGTTTTACCCTTTTTCAAAGTCAGTTTAGTGCGGTTCAGTTTTATCTTTTTCGTGGTCTTTGTCTTTTGGCTTGTCTGTGTATTTGTATTTTGATTTGAATTTTTATCTGAAGTATTTGTATTCTGTTTATCAGAGGTTGTCTTTGCTATTCTCACAGACTCTACTTTTCCACATACAGTGCAAGTTCTGGATTTCAGTCCGTCTTTAGTGGCTGTCGGCTCTTTTACAATCTTGTATTCTCCATAACTGTGTCCTGTTGCCTTGACTGTTTCAGTTTTAGTATTGCCACATATGGTGCAGGTATATGTCTTTGTACCTCTCTTTGTGCAGGTAGGTTTTGTTGTGATTTTTCCGTCATCGTAGCTATGAGTCTCTGTTTTAGCAATCGATTTACCGGAAGAAATTTTCTTACCGCAATCGGTACAATAAGTATCACCGGTATAACCTTTTTCCTTACAGGTAGCATCCTTTTTGTTGCGGATTTCAGTATGCTGATGTCCTGTTGCCTTGACTGTTTCAGTTTTAGTATTGCCACAGACAGTGCAGGTAAAAGTCTTTGTGCCTTTCTTTGTGCAGGTCGGTTCTGTTGTGATTTTTCCATCATCATAGCTGTGATTGTTTGTTTTGGCAACCGCCTGACCTAAAGAAATTTTCTTACCGCAATCGGTGCAATAAGTATCACCGGTATAACCCTCATCTTTACAGGTAGCGTCCTTTTTATCACGGATTTCAGTATGCAGATGTTTTGTTGTTTTTTTGACTGTTTCAGTTTTAGTATTGCCACAGATAGTGCAGGTAAAAGTTTTTACACCCGTATCTTTACAGGTCGGGCTTGTTGTAATCTCGCCTGTATTCCAGTTGTGATTGTCTGTTTTTGCAATCGTCTGACCTGATGAGATTTTCTTACCGCAATCGGTGCAATAAGTATCACCGGTATAGCCTTCATCCTTACAGGTAGCGTCCTTTTTATCACGGATTTCGCTGTGAAGATGCTTGTCTGCTGCCTTGCTTATCGTTTCGGTTTTAGTATCGCCACAGATGGTACAGGTAAAAGTTTTTACGCCTTATTTTATACAGGTCGGTTCTGTTGTGATTTCACCATCATTCCAATGATTATCACATTCATGTACAGTTATTGTTGGCATATCTGTTATTGTCAATCCGAACAACGATGCCGTTAATGTTGTGTTACCCTCTTTGACTCCTGAAATTTTCCCATCACTATAAGTGGCAATCGAAGAATCAGTGACAGAAATGTCCGGTATATCTGCCACAAATGCCTTACCTCCCAGATAATTAATCATAGTTTTTATATTTGGTGTTATTGTTTCTCCGGTTTTAAGAATATATGAATCTTTATCAAAACATAGTTCAATATTTTTAATCTTGCTCTTAATTAATGAAATAGCAGTAGTCTGCTGGCTGTCATTTGCTAATGTTTCCGGTGTATTGACAGAAGGTCTGCATGCAAATTCTTCCACCCAGTAGTCACAGCCATCGTATTTTACATGGCCAATTCCAACGCAGTTAAACTTAGGATTTAACATATTTCTGCGGTGTCCTTGTCCGTTATAATCTTCACCATCTTCACGCCATGCTGTATTTACTGCTTGTGCTGAGTGATAGCCTATTGCAATATTCTCTCCTGCAGATTGCCAACCAGTGACATTTTCTTCTTTATAAATGCTGGAGAAGTCTTCAGCATTTGGTCTGTCATGATCGTACCGTATTACAAGTTCCGCTGCACGCTTCATTGCAAGTTTCTCCAAATCATAATCATAAGTAAGAGCATCTCCCCAATATGCTTCTTTTTTTGTATTGGTTTCATCCCAACACCAGGCATCGTAATCACTCGTTCTCATCTCATTTATCATGTCAAGGATTGTCCTGGCTTCTGTCTGGCCATATTGTACTGAGATGTTGACCGGGATGATTTCTTCTGCTGCATTTGCTTTATTTGAAATTGTCACAAAAAAGCTCATGCACAAGAAAAATGAAAGTAACTTTGATAGATGTTTTTTCATAGATTTCACCTGTCCTTTCTATAACTATTTATGGTGGCAACACTTAAACTAATAAATGTCAAAAAATATATTATTTAAATGAATTATACAAAAAGTGTGTTGTGAAATCAATAGATGTGTAAATATAAATTTACGCATTCCTGATGGTATTTCTTACCCCAGAATCTCCCTAATCCTCACACTATAATCATGCCTGCTTTGCACCGTTTTAAGACCATGCATTGCAATCGCTGTCCGTTTATCTTCATGTTTCAGATAATAGTCCGTTTTTTCGAGAAGGTCATCTATGCCGTCGTAAACTTCAAGGTCTTTTCCAATCGTGAAACAGTCTTTTAAATCCTCTCTCCAGTCAGTAATGAGAAAGCCGCCCGCTCCGAGTATATCAAATACTCTTAAAGGTATTCCGGTTTCGATATTTGGTGCTGTCATGTTTATATTTATTTTAGAACTTGCAAAAACAAGCGGTGCTTTTAAAAGATAATCCACGGCTTTATGTGTTATGAGCGTGGGAAAGAGGGCAGAGGTGTCGCTTGTTGTGAAAAGATGGACATTCTTAGGATATTTCATGGCAAGCCTGTTAAGTGTCATTGTACGCATTTTAGCGGCTGCTTTGTGTGAGAGTACACTTGTTGCAAAGTGGAATTTTAAATCCGCATGGGATTGTGTGCTCGTTTTTATATCTGTATATTTCAAGAGCATATCAATGATTTCAGGTGTGAGCATATTTTTTAAGAGATTACCTCCACTTACATTTAATTGTGCTTCGATAGCGGCATCCATGTAGCCGCAGAGGTAGTCGGGGAGTATATGCTCCATTTCGTCATAGCGGTTTTTATCGTAGAGATTTCCCACGAATGAAATATCGTACTTATATTTATAGCTTGTTGTGTATTCAGACTTTGTAACTGTATAATTTTCTGTTTGTTTTAAATTTGTGTTTTTTATAGTAACATTTTCGTATGCAGTCGACTCAGACATTTTTGGTTTTATAAAGTAATTGTCTGTTAAATCTGATATATGGTGACTGCTTTCAATAAGTGCCTGCACACGCTTTGTATTAGTGCATAGTGGCAGGTAATGAACGGTATCTGTTCCCTTATTGTTAAAATGTTTTTCTTCACTGCTGTCAAATGTATATATACAGTTGGTTTTGTAATTTACTGACGGATGCTGCATATTTAAAAGAGGAGAGTCTACATTGTAACATATATAACGGATGTTTTGTCTGTGGCAGACCTCAGCTATATATGAAAAAAAATTTACTGAAAAAACAGCATCATATTTTGTTTCTTTTTCTGATGTTTTTTCACATAATTTATCTTCAAGCACTTTGGAAAAAGATGCAATATCTTCATCACTCATTTTTATTGCAGAAAAATCAAGGACATCACAAAGATGTCCCTCATTTTTCATAGTATCCAGTATATCGGGATATACGAAAATATCCCATCTGCAAATCAGTATATTCATTAGAAAACTCCGTTTTTAAGCTGGTTCTTCATTATCTTTTGATTCTGCAATCAGGTTTTTTCCGGCAGTTGAGAGCATAAGTTTAATTCTGTTAAGCTGGTTTACCTCGCTTGCTCCCGGATCGTAGTCAACTGCTACAATGTTTGAGTCAGGGTACTGGTGACGGAGTTCCTTTATTACACCTTTACCTACGACATGGTTAGGCAGACAGCCAAACGGCTGTGTGCAGACGATGTTTGGAACACCTGATTTTATAAGTTCTATCATCTCACCCGTAAGGAACCATCCCTCACCTGTCTGATTACCGCATGATACAATAGGTGAAGCATATTCTGCAAGTTTCTGGATAGGAACGGTAGGGTGGAAGCGTTTGCTTGCGGCAAGTGCGTCATTTGCACATTTACGGTATCTCTCGATAAACCATATAAGGAAATTGTTTATCTTTGCACTTGATTTTTTCTTGCCGAGGTATTCAGCCTTAAAGTTTGCGTTGTATAAGCTATACATAAAGAAGTCAATAAGATCCGGGCATACGGCTTCCGCACCTTCTTCTTCGAGAAGCTCAACTATAAAGTTGTTTGCAAGCGGCATGAATTTAACAAGTATCTCACCTACAATACCTACTTTTGGCTTCTTTATGTCAACAAGTTCAAGTTCATCAAATTCCTTAACGATATTCTGGATGTTTTTCTTAAATTGCTTCTTATTTGCCTTTTTAACTGACTCGATAGCAATCTTTTTCCATTTTTCATGGAGTGCATTTGCAGAGCCTTTTACTTTTTCGTAAGGTCTTGTCTTGTAGAGCACACGCATGAACACATCACCGTATATAAGTGCCTGGAGTGCCTTGTTTGCCATTTCGAGATTTACCTTTAAGCCTGGATTTTTCTCAATTCCGGCACTCATTGAGATGACAGGGATATAACCCATTCCAGCTTTTTCGAGTGCACGTCTGATAAATCCTATATAGTTTGTTGCACGGCAGCCGCCACCTGTCTGCGTGATGATAAGGGCAACTTTGTGGAGGTCGTATTTTCCTGACAAAAGTGTCTGCATAAACTGTCCTACAACGATAAGTGACGGATAGCACGCATCATTGTTTACATATTTAAGACCGTAATCTATACATTTGCTGTCTGCCTTTAATACCTCTACCTTGTAACCGCAGGAAGCAAGTGCAGATTCGAGTATCTCAAAGTGGATAGGAGACATATCAGGTACGAGTATCGTGTAGTCTTTTCTCATCTGTTCCGTGAATATAACTCTGTGGTGTGCAGTGTCAACACGCTTAGCCTCGATTTTTTTGCGTTCCCTGTCTTTTACGGCGGCGAGGAGTGAACGGATACGGATTCTTGCCGCACCTAAGTTGTTTACTTCATCTATCTTTAATACAGTGTATATCTTATTTTGTTTTGTGAGAATGTCGTTCACCTGGTCTGTTGTAACGGCATCAAGACCGCAGCCAAATGAGTTTAACTGTATAAGGTCAAGATTGTCATTTTTGGCAACAAATGAAGCTGCCTTATACAGTCTTGAATGATACATCCACTGATCCATTACGATAGTAGGACGGTCAACCTCGGAAAGTTCTGAAATGCTGTCCTCTGTGAGAACTGCAACACCGTATGATGTGATAAGGTCAGGAATACCATGGTTTATCTCAGGGTCGCTGTGGTATGGGCGGCCTGCGAGCACGATGCCGTGTCTGCCTGTTTCTTTGAGATATTGAAGTACCTCTTTTCCCTTTTTGGTCATATCTTCACGAACAGCCTGCATTTCAAGCCAGCCCTCGTGTGCTGCTGCTTTTATCTCAGCGGCAGGGATACCGTTTTCTTTACGGAAGAAATCCACAAGACGCTTTGTAAGTATTTCCTCACTCTCAAGAGAGATAAACGGATTCTGGTATTTTATCTTATCATCACGCAATTCCTCAATATTGTTTTTTATATTTTCACCGTAGGATGTGACGATAGGGCAGTTGTAGTGGTTTCCTGCGTCAGGCACTTCGACACGCTCATAAGGAATACAAGGGTAGAATATGTATTCAAGTCCCTGTCTTATAAGCCATGTAACATGACCGTGTGCGAGTTTTGCAGGATAACATTCCGACTCACTTGGAATCGACTCGATACCGAGTTCATAAATCTTTCTGCTTGATACAGGAGAAAGTTTTACACTGTAACCGAGTTTTGTGAAGAATGTGAACCAGAATGGATAATTTTCGTACATATTTAATACGCGTGGGATTCCGACAACTCCTCTAGGGGCATCAGCCTTTTTAAGTGGTTTGTAATGTCTGAATACACGCTCATTTTTATATTCAAAAAGATTTGGAATCTGTTCTTTGTTCTTTTCAAGTCCGAGTCCTTTCTCACAGCGGTTTCCTGAAATAAACTTGCGGTCACCCGTAAATTCATTTACCGTGAGCAGACAATGGTTTATACATCCCTGACATCTCGTCATTGATGTTTTAAAACGAAGCTCATTTATTTCCTTAAATGAAAGCATTGTGCTTTTCTGTCCCGTATATCTGTCTTTTGCGATAAGTGCTGCACCGAAAGCACCCATGATACCTGCTATGTCAGGTCTTATCGCTTCACAGCCTGATATACGCTCAAAACTTCTGAGTACGGCATCATTGTAGAAAGTACCGCCCTGAACGACTACCTGTTTTCCGAGGTCTTTAGGGTCTGTAAGTTTGATAACTTTAAGCAGTGCATTTTTGATAACGGAGTATGCAAGTCCGGCTGAAATGTCGGCAACACTTGCTCCCTCTTTCTGTGCCTGCTTGACTTTTGAGTTCATAAATACCGTGCATCTTGAACCGAGGTCAATAGGATTTTCGGCAAATAAAGCTATCTTTGCAAAGTCAGCTACCTCATAGTTGAGTGATTTTGCAAAAGTTTCGATAAATGAGCCACAACCCGATGAGCAGGCTTCATTTAACTGGACTTTGTCGACCGAGTTATTTTTTATCTTGATACATTTCATATCCTGACCGCCTATATCAAGAATACAGTCTACATTAGGGTCAAAGAATGCGGCAGCAGTATAATGTGCGACAGTTTCTACTTCGCCCTCGTCAAGAAGAAGTGCTGATTTAAGAAGTGCCTCACCATAACCGGTTGAGCATGAGCGTACTATTCTTGCACCCTCAGGCATTTTTGAGTATATATCTTTCATTGCTTTTAATGCAGTCTTTAACGGACTTCCGTTGTTGCTGCTATAAAATGAGTATAATAATGAACCATCGTCGCCGATAACTGCGACTTTTGTTGTAGTCGAACCGGCATCTATACCTAAGAAAAGGTCACCTTTATATGATGCAAAATCACCTTTCCTCACATTGTGTTTGTTATGTCTTTCAGTGAAATCTTCGTATTCTTTTTCAGAAGCAAACAAAGGCTCCATTCTTGTTACTTCAAATTCAAGTTCTATTTTATGTGAAAGTTTTTCTTTTAACTCTCCGAGAGAGGACTGCACATCTGCATGGGCATTCATTGCAGCACCGGATGCGGCGAAAAGATGTGAGTGCTCAGGTGCGATTATGGCATCTCCCTCAAGTCCGAGCGTTCTTATAAATGCCTGTTTAAGCTCAGTAAGGAAATGAAGTGGACCACCAAGGAAAGCAACATTTCCTTTTATAGGTTTACCACAGGCAAGTCCGCTTATAGTCTGGTTTACGACCGCCTGAAAGATGGATGCGGAAAGGTCTTCCTTAGTTGCACCTTCATTTATAAGAGGCTGAATATCTGTTTTTGCAAATACACCGCATCTTGCGGCGATAGGATATATAGCCTTATAATTTTTAGCGTATTCATTAAGACCTGCGGCATCAGTCTTTAAAAGAGTAGCCATTTGGTCGATAAATGAACCTGTACCGCCTGCACATATGCCGTTCATACGTTGGTCGATACCGCCGGTAAAATAGATTATCTTTGCATCCTCGCCACCAAGCTCTATTGCAACATCAGTTCTTGGTGCATAGTCTTTTAAAGATGTAGCGACGGCTACTACTTCCTGTACAAAAGGAATTTCCATATGCTTAGACAGAGTAAGTCCGCCTGAACCGGTTATCATAGGTGAGACAGGTATATCTCCAAACTCCTCATATGCTTCATCTATGATTTTAGCCAAAGTTTCCTGAATGTTGGCATAATGTCTCTGATAATCTGAAAAGATTATCTCGCCGTCTTTGTTCAATATAGCAATCTTAACAGTAGTTGAACCAATATCAATACCAAGTGTGTTAAAATCTAATTTCATCGTGTACCTCTTTCTATATCATAGCCAAAAGTCGCCATATTCTGCTATTATATGACAAACTATTTCTTATTTCAAGTGGCAGTGTCTGACAGCCGTCTTAAATTTTTTGTGTCAAAATTAAATCCTTATGAATATAATATAAAGAAAGTTTGAAATATGAAATATGATATTTGTATTAAATATGAAGAAGCCGGTCGTTTTATGACGCATATTTATTATATTTATTATATCGCAGAGGTTTTCTATGAATTATGATACTTGTGATGGGATGACATACACCATAAAGCAGGGGGATACATTATATGGAATAAGCAGAAAATATGATGTGCCGCTTGCAATGATACTCCATGCGAACCCTTATGCAGATGTTTACAGACTTAATGTGGGGGATACAATATGCATACCGATGAAGAAAAAATGCTGCAAAAAGCCGTGCAGCAGTGGAAACAGAGGTATGTCAGAGGACAATGACAGCAGTATGAATAACGGTATGGGAGTGGAAAATAACATAACAGGAAATCTTAATGTATCAGATGGTATGATAGAAACGAGACGAAACAAAGAAATGCCAGACAATATGGCAGGAACAAGACAGAGCACAGGAATGTCAGACAATATGACAGGAACAAGACAGAGCACAGGAATGTCAGACAATATGACAAGGACAGGACGAAATATGGGAATGTTAGATGATATGACAGGAACAAGACAGAGCACAGAAATGTCAGGTGAAATGTCAGAAAACAGACGAAATATGGGAATGTCAGATAATATGGATATGTCAGAGAGTATGGATATGTCAGAGAGTATGGATCTTCCGGATAAGGTTTTGGGAACAAGGACGGATGCAAGGTCTGCTGGAATGTCCGAAAATAAGGCTTCAGATGATGATAAATGGGTTAAATATGTTGCACAGCCGGGAGATACGCTGTTTGATGTGTTTAATAAATCTGATTGTGACCTGAATGAATTTTTAAATAAGAATGGTTTAAAAGGCATCTATATCCTGCCGGGACTTGTGTATTTTGTGAAAGAAAAATAATGAATAAAAATCAAAAATAATAAATATATTTATAAAGCAGGGGATTTTGTTGTTTACAACGAAGATGTGAATGGCAATATAGGTTGTTTCCTCTGCTTTATTGATAGAAAGAATAGTTTGACAAAGGCATAAACGATAACTATAATCAAAGCATGATGTTTACTAATATATTGCAAAGTTTATGTTTTTTGCAATAGGCATCTGAATATACATTTTGAAAGGATATTTTGATTTTATGAACAATTTTCTTAATAAACTTGAAAGAAAGTTTGGGAGATATGCGATACCTGATCTTATCAGATATGTTATAGTGCTGTATTGTGCGGGAGCAGTCATAGGCATGATAAATCCCCGGATATATTATAATTATCTCTGTCTTGATATGTCGGCAGTGTTTAGAGGGCAGATATGGAGATTGTTTACATTCCTTATTGAGCCTTACGGTTTTTCAAGTGGAATGGGAATGTTACTCAGTATTTTGTTTTTTGTGATACAGGTTCAGTTGTTCTTTTTGTTTGGACGATCTTTAGAGCAGGCATGGGGAACATTCAGATTTAATATGTATTTCTTAAGCGGCTATCTGTTTAATATAATAGCTGCACTTATATTGTATATATCACCGCTGCACAGTGCGATTTATTATTCGGGATTTCAGTATATCTACTGGTCGATGTTTTTTGCTTTTGCGGCATTAAATCCGGATATGCAGTTTTTGCTGTACTTTGTCATACCGATAAAGGTAAAGTGGCTTGCACTTCTTGACGCAGCATATATGCTCTATCAGGTAGTCCAGAGTTTTTATTATGGAATCATATATTTCAGGGCAGGACAAAGCACAGGAGGCGGTGCTTACATCTCAATGGGGATTGCGATAATAGTCGCTATGGCAAACTTTCTCATATTCTTTTTTAGCACAAGAAATTATAGGAGAGTTTCGCCTAAGGATATACACAGACGAAGAAGTTTCAAGAAAAAAGCGAGTGCACCGAAAGCAGGACCAAGACATCGCTGTGCAGTTTGTGGAAGAACAGAGCTTGATGATGAAAATCTTGATTTCAGATTTTGCTCAAAATGTGACGGCAATTATGAATATTGTTCAGATCATTTATTTACACATCAGCATGTAAAAAAATTTATGTAAGGAGAAGAAAAAATGGCAGCTATTAATTTTGTTGCGATAGCCGGACTGATTGCAATGCTTTTATGCTACAAGCCGGTATGCAGCTTTATCAGAGGAAAGGAAGCCGCATATGGCGGGAAAAATGGCTCAGGTAAAAAGGAGTCTGCTGTGTCATATGGTGCGGCTGATGCAAAAACAGGATTTATGATATTTATATTTCTGTTTGCAGTTGCATTGCTCATAAGACTTATAGCAGCGGCAATATATAAGGGAAATGAGACTGATATGAACTGTTTCCTGCTCTGGTCACAGAGTGTGTTTACAGACGGATTAAAGAAATTTTATTTGTCGGATTCATTCCATGATTATCCACCTGGATATATGTATATACTTTATGTTGTTGGAGCAATAAGGGCATTGTTTTCATGGGCATGGGATAGCACGGCAAGCATTGTTCTCACAAAAATGCCTGCCATAATCGCAGATATGGTAACGGGCTGGCTTATATATAAGATAGCTTGCAAACGAATGAGAGAGACAGGTGCAGCTCTTGTATCTGCACTGTATCTTTTGTGTCCTATGATTATTCTCGACAGTGCGGTATGGGGACAGACTGATTCTGTATTTACCGTGTTTATGCTTCTTATGTGTTATCTTATTAGTGAGAAAAAACTTATACTGTCATATTTTGTATTTGCGATAGGAATACTTATAAAACCGCAGTCATTGTTTTTCACTCCGGTTCTTATATGCGGTATCATAGACCAGGTATTTCTTGAAGATTTTAACTGGAAAAAGTTTTTCAAAAATCTTGGTCTTGGAGTAGCAGCGATACTGATGATAGGTGTACTTATGATACCGTTCGGATTTTCAGAGGCACTTAAGCAGTACACGGGAACGCTTGGTTCTTACGAATATGCTTCTATAAATGCATACAATTTTTGGAATATGCTGGGACTTAACTGGTCAAGCCAGTATGACAAGCTGCTTGGTATCCAGTATAAGACATGGGGAACTATAGCCATAATACTTACGGTCATAGCAGCACTTATCATAAGTTACAGATGCAAAAAAAATTCAGGAAAATATTATTATATCGGTGGATTTGTCGTAACGGTTGTGTTCGCATTTGCGGTCCGTATGCACGAGAGGTATCTTTTCCCTGCCATGGTAATGTTTATCGCAGCTTTTGCGGTAAGGCTCAGAAAAGAGATTTATATACTTTATTCGCTTATATGTGCAGTGGTATTTTACAATGCGGCATATGTATTGTTTATATATGATGTTAATAACTTTGACCCTAAAGCACCGATACCTATTGCAATCTCGATAGGTCTGCTTCTTACAGTTGCGTATATGGTCTATGTGACTGCAAAGACATATTTTGCACCTGCTAATGAGGGACAGGAGATTAAGGCTGTATCAGAACAGCTTGAAAAAGAAAGAGAAGAGAAAAAGACAGACAAAGTAAAACAGAGTCCTATCAAAAAATCGGGAATACTTGCAAAAATGACAAAAAGAGATTTTATCGCACTGGGAGTGATAACTCTTGTCTATGCAGTCATAGCATTTGCAAGGCTCGGTGAGATGAACGCACCGCAGACACCGTATTCAGTTGTAAAAGAGGGCACGGTGACTCTCGATATGGGACAGGATGTGACTGTCGCAAAACTATGGGATTTTCTTGGATACCAGAATAATCCTACATACTATATCGAATATACAAGTGACCCGAACGGAGCATGGACAACACTGTGCGGTGAGGGCTCAGAGTGGGATGCAGGTTCAGTATTTAAGTGGAATGAAAAGGATATAAATGTAACGGCGAGATATTTCAGGATAAGTCCGTCGGCAAACAACGGTGAGGACAGTATTATGGAGCTTGTACTCACGGATGCTGATGGAAATAAACTTACACCTGTAAATTCAGGTCAGTATGCCGCGCTGTTTGATGAACAGGATTTATTTGAGGGCAGAGCGACAAATCTTAACGGAACATATTTCGACGAGATCTATCATGCGAGAACGGCATACGAGATGATACATCATCTGTATTGTTATGAGAATACACATCCGCCACTCGGCAAGGTCATAATGGCTGTTGGTGTACTTATATTTGGTATGTGTCCGTTCGGCTGGAGATTTATGGGAACACTGTTTGGTGTGCTCATGCTTCCGGTAATCTACAACTTTGCAAAGAAGTTTTTTAATGAGACATGGATATGTATAGTAACGACATTGTTATTTGCGTTTGACTTTATGCACTTCGTCCAGACACGAATCGCAACAATAGATGTGTTCGTAACATTGTTTATAATGTTGTCATATTATTTTATGTATTGCTACACGAAATTAAGCTTCTACGATACACCGCTTAAAAAGACATTTATACCGCTTGGTCTTTGCGGTATAGCAATGGGACTTGGCTGGGCAAGTAAATGGACGGGAATTTATTCGTCAGCAGGGCTTTGTGTGATATTCTTTGTGCAGATGTTCAAGAGATTCAGGGAATATCAGTATGCAAACAAGAATATAAAGGGCAGTTCAGACGGAATAGAACATAAATATATAGCCGACAATTTTTATAAATTGTTTATGAAAACGATAGGGTTCTGCTGTATATTCTTTGTAGTGATTCCTGTTATAATATATGTGTTATCGTATATACCATTCAGTGACGGAACGGACAGGGGACTTATAACAAAGGTTATCGAGGCTCAGAAAACGATGTTTAATTATCACAGTGCCTTAAAGGATTCACATCCGTATTCATCAAGATGGTATCAGTGGCCTATTATGTATAGACCGATGTGGTATTATTCGGGAGTGACAGCAAACGATCTTAGAGAGGGGATAAGTGCATTTGGAAATCCACTTGTATGGTGGGCAGGAATACCTGCGTTTATTTATATGCTCTATCTTATATATAAAGACAGGGATAAAAAGGCGGCATTTCTTACACTGGGATATATGTCACAGTATGCACCGTGGCTCTTAGTCACAAGAACTGTATTTATATATCATTATTTTCCAAGTGTTCCGTTTATCACGGTAATGCTCGGTTACAGTTTTTATAATATAGTCCGGTACAAGCCTAAGATGAAGAAATTCGTGTATGTATATGTGGCGGTGGCGATAGGACTTTTTGCACTGTTCTATCCGGTATTGTCGGGTTATCCGATAACGGTGGATTATGCAAATAAATTCCTTAAGTGGTTCAGTACATGGGTTCTTGTTCAGACATGGTAAAGAACCATAAGTTGTCTGCATAAAGTTGAGATGCACAGACACAGTTTTTACGGCAACCGCAGATTTCAGATTTGCGGTGCCACTTAGAAATGAGTATTGTTACGGAAATGGAGATTAGAATGAGTAAGTCGATAAAACAGTGCGTAAAAGCATTGGATGAAAATAAAGATGTTAGAAATATGCTTCCTGACTATGTGGATAAATGTATGCATATGAACAATGAGGATGCAGGTTTAAAACTTATGATGCATTACTATATGTATTATGAGATGATAACGGAGGGGATAAATCCGTATATAGAGTCTGCAAAAGATACAACAGATGCAGTCAATGAGATAATATATGAAATATATGAAAGTGGCATAACGGATGAAAAAAGGTCAGGACTTTCAGAAAGGCTTTTAAAACTAAGACAGATTGTTATGGACAAAATGCAGGTGCTCACTGCATATGTTGATTGCTTTGTTGTTTATGAGTACATATTGAACAGGATTCAATACAGATTTGAGGAGATGAAGAAACTTCCCGATGATACTGAATTTGCACAGGATGTTGTAAAGTTTATTTTTGGCTCAAAAGACAATGTTGCTATAAATGACAGCATACATGAGATAATAGGGCAGCTTCCGATGCGTATGACGAGGTCGAGATATATAGATATAATAAGAAATGCAATATCTGTATATGACGGAAGCGATATGAGTTCGCTTGAAAGTTTCATATATATGTTCAGAACAAATGCTATGCTCTACAAAAATGGTGATATGGATAAGTATTTTACGGAGTTTGTTCCGGTGCTTGATGAACTCTCAAAGCTTGATTACGAAAATATCACAAAAGAAATGTATGATATTTATGCCGAAAAGATAACAAACAATGCTGTAAAACTCAACGATATTTCAGATTTGTATATGCAGCTTGGACAGATAATAAATGAGCTTTATATCATTACTGTATCGTCAAAATATGTTGAAAAAATAGAGAAAAACACTCCACAGCAGGTTGTTATAAGGGGGATAAATTCATTGTTTATGGAAAAACAGAGTGATGTCTGGAATCTGTCTAAAGAAGATTTATCTGATGAGGAGGCAAAACTTTACTGGCTTGGAGAGTTCTTCCCACAGATAGAGGGAATACAGGAACAGCTTTTTGAGGGAATGAACATGGCAGGTGCGATACTTGAGGAGACTATGGACGCCCAGAAAGATGTTATTAAGGAGCTTTCACTGACCGATGAATTTAACTATTTAAAACAGATGTCACAGCTTGGCTCAAACAGTATTTTTGCCGAGATAAACGGAGCTGCAGATGACAGTAAAGTGACGGCAGATGATGTTTTGAAAATATCAGATGAACTTACGGTCGAGATAAAGGAGCACTTAAAGAAAAGCAGCCGTATGGTAAGGCGTGCAATTATGGCAAATACGATAGACAAGCTTCCGGTATTTTTTAATAGTCCGCAGGAGGTAGCAGAGTATGTCACAATGTCGCTTGAACAGTGTGACGATGAGGCGGAGAAATATGCGTCAAAACAGCTTATTATGGAAATGATGTTCTAATTTATTGCCCGGGAAGGATTTTAGCTATGATAAAAAGACAGAAAAACAAAAATTCTTCAGTGATATGGAACAAAAAGATATATATGGATGAAAAAGTGCACAGAGAGCCGATAAAGTACAGGCGACGGATAGAAAGAGGAAAATTTATACCTGAATGTTTTTGTATATCACTTCCGGCAAATAATGAAAATGCACTTGACATATATTCATCAAGGGAATTCTGGTTCAAATACCAGGCTGAAATTGGGATAGAAATAGTAGGTCTTGCAGCTGATTATAACGGGGCGGTAGGATTGGTTGAAAGAATAGTATCTGACATAATAAGTGAAAAAGGGGAGTTTAATTCAAAAACAGTATCCGAATATTTTAGATAAAGGGGGAAAGAGCAATGTTTTTTACGATATTGGCGATAATAGGAAAAATATTACTGACGATATTAAAAATATTGCTCTTTCTTTTATTGCTTGTTTTACTTGTCACAGGGCTTGTCCTATTCGTTCCGGTCAGATATGATTTTAGCGGCAGTTATCATGGGAATGATATAAGAGCAGAGGGTGAGGCTTCGTGGCTTATTCATTTCATCTCATTGAGATTTTGGTATAGGGATGGTAAAACACCGTATATACTAAGGATAGCAGGGATAAAGATACTGCCGGGAAAAATAAAAGAGAAACAGGAGCGGAAAGGTAAACAAAAAGCGGGGGCAAAACATAAAAATAAAAAGACTACTCGAAAGAGTAATAAGACTACCGCAAAAAATGAAAGCAAAGATAGTGTTGTAAAGGGCGGTAAAGATTTTTTAATAAAAAATGATGCGGACAGAGCAGATGCAGGAGAGGAAAAGCTGGAAGATGTGCAGAAAGTTGACTTAAAAAAAGACATAGAAGATAAAACATATCCTTTGAAAACAGCAGAGAGAGAACCTGATATTGAGATAAACGAAAATAAGGAAAATATAAAACCGGATATTGAACTGGGCGAAAATAAAACAGAGACAGAGCACAACACGGGGATTACTGAAAATAAAACAGAAATACAGAATAACATTGAAATTATCGAAAATAAAACAGAAACAAAAAAAGACATTAAACAAAATAAAAAGAACAATAAGCAGAAAAATAAAGATAAGCAAAAAAAATGTTTGTGGAAAAATATCGTATCAAAGTTAAAAGGTTTGATGCAGATTCCTAAAAAAATCGCAAATACATTTAAGAAAGTATCAGATGCCGTAAAAAAAATATTTGCAGCCGTAAGGAGCGGTAAGGAAAAAGCCGTTCTTGTAAAGGAGTTTGTCTTTGGCAGGGAGTGCCTTGATTTTGTTTGCGTTGTGAGGGATAATGTGTTACATTTATGGAGACATATAAAACCAAAGCTTTTAAGAATTGATATGACTATAGGTTTTGATGACCCGGCGGTGACGGGACAGGTGCTAGGAGTTATAGCAGCATTCTGCGGTGCGGCAGGAATGATGCCGTGTGTCACACCTGATTTTGAAAAACGGGTATTTGAAAGTGATATAGAAATAAAAGGCAGGGTAACAGTATTTATCCTGCTTAAGATATTGATAAAAGTTTATTTTTGTGAAGAACTAAAAGAGTTTAAGAAAAGTTATAAGAGTATAAGGGAGGTATTATAATGGCAGATAACGGATTTAATTCAACAGTACAGGCATTGTTTAAGGGACTTGAAGGTTTTCTGACAACAAAAACGGTTGTCGGAGATGCAGTGAAATTTGATGATGGGACTATCATTCTTCCACTTGTCGATGTGACATTCGGTGCAGGTGCAGGAGCATTTTCAGGACATTCGGCTGACAAGGGAAAAACAGATGGGAAGAACAACGCTGGCGGCGGTATGGGTGGAAAGATACAGCCAAGTGCCATTCTTGTCATAAAAGACGGAGAGACAAAGCTTGTAAATGTCAAAAATCAGGATGGAATGACAAAAATTCTCGATATGATACCGGGGGTCATAGATAAATATGTACCGTCAAAAAAAGGCAAAACTAAGAAAAATAAGGCAGATAAGGCTGCTTCGGGCGAAGAAAAACAGGCACAGGATATAGAAGATGTGGTAACGGATTATGTCGAAGAGGAATAAAAAATAAAAAAGTGCTTGCATTTTGTGATAAAGTTTGTTAGAATGGTCGTGTTGTGCTAATAAATACTGATTAGAAGTAAGTATGAATCAGGATTCAATAGATTAAAATAAGGAGGTGCTTACGATGGCAAAATGTGCAGTTTGTGGAAAGGGTGTTCATTTCGGTATTAAGGTGAGCCATTCACACAGAAGAAGTAATAAAATGTGGAAGCCAAACATTAAGTCAGTCAGAGTTAAAGTTAATGGCGGCACAAAGAAGATGCCGGTATGTACAGGATGTTTACGTTCTGGAGCTGTTGAGCGTGCGTAAGTGCATCTCGGATATAAATGGGGATCGGATAAACCGGTCCCTTTTCTTTTTGACTATTTAAACTATGGAAAAATTTTTAAAATGGACAAATTAATGTTCATATAAAAATTTTAATTTACATTTTTTAACAGCAGAATAAATTATATCCGAGGATAAGCAAAAGTATAATGATTATTATTGCGAGTATCCCATTTGTGACAAAAAACATTATTGTCATACCGATGGCAATCCAAAAAAATATAAAACCTATCATTCTTTTCATATGGTTGCAAATAAATTCCTATTATTGTATAGTATTACTATATGATGTCGAGATTAAATGTAGTACACGACTGCTGATAAAATATAAGACTAGGAGGAATGTATATGAGAGGTAAAATGAGTACGGATATGGGAGAAATTATCATAGATAAGGATGTCCTTGCCAAATATGCAGGAGCTGCGACAACTGAGTGCATCGGTATTGTCGGAATGGCATCTGTAAATGTCAAAGACGGAGTTACAAAACTTCTCAAAAGGGAAAGTGCCGGCAGAGGAGTAAATATATCAATAGTTGACAATAAGATAAAGATAGAACTTCACATTATCGTGGCATACGGAGTAAGCATCCGTGCGGTTTCACAGAATGTTATTGAAAATGTAAAATACAAGATAGAAGAATTTACCGGTATGGATGTTGAATCCATAAATGTCATTGTTGAAGGTGTTCGTATTATTGATGAGGATTAAGCAGGTACAAGGAGGAACAGAAAGTGGCTTTAAAATCAATAGATGCAGTGATGATACAGAAAATGTTTTTGTCTGGTGCAAAAGCATTAGAAGCAAAGAAAGAGTATATAAATGAACTTAATGTATTTCCGGTACCTGATGGAGATACGGGAACAAATATGACGATGACGATAATGTCTGCGGCTAAAGAGGTCACAAGTCTTGAAAAGCCGGGTATGGATGAGCTTGGAAAAGCAATATCGAGCGGTTCATTAAGAGGTGCAAGAGGTAACTCCGGTGTTATTATGTCTCAGATATTCAGAGGTTTCGTAAAAGAAATAAAAGGAAATGATACACTTGATGTAAATATTATCGGAAATGCAGTACAGCACGCGGCTGAGACAGCTTACAAAGCAGTTATGAAGCCTAAGGAGGGAACTATCCTTACAGTTGCAAAGGCAGGTGCCGAAAAAGCACAGGATATGCTCATAAATTCCGACACGGAAGATATAATTGAGTTTTGTGATGCAGTTGTTGCCTGCATGGAAGAGACATTATTAAAGACTCCTGATATGCTTCCGGTTCTTAAACAGGCAGGCGTTGTCGATTCAGGCGGAGAAGGACTTATGACATTTTTAAGAGGTGCAATAGATGCTCTTAAGGGAAAAGTCTCAGACTTTACCGTAAAAGTTTCCGGAACATCAAGAGTTGTCAAAGCCAGTACCACTGCAACAGAGGAAGATATTAAATTTGGATATTGTACTGAGTTTATAATCATGCTTGAGAGAGAAAAGGATGTTGTAGAACACCAGTTAAAAGAGTATCTTCAGAAGATAGGTGACTGCGTTGTTGTTGTGGCAGATGATGATATAGTAAAAGTCCATGTTCACACAAATGATCCGGGACTTGCCATTCAGAAAGCACTTACTTACGGCTCGCTCACAAGCATGAAGATAGATAATATGCGTGAGGAACATCACGAAAAAGTTATAAAAGATGCAGAAAAAGCGGCACAGGCTCAGGAAGAAAAAAGCAGCGAGCCTGCAAAAGAAGTAGGATTTATAGCTGTTTCAGCAGGTGACGGACTGTCAGACATATTTAAGGACTTAGGTGTTGACTATATCATCGAGGGCGGTCAGACAATGAACCCAAGCACCGAGGATATATTAGAAGCCGTTGACAAGGTAAATGCAAAAAATATATTCGTACTTCCAAACAATGGTAATATAATCCTTGCGGCAGAACAGGCAAAACAGCTTACGGAGGACAAGAATTTAATAGTCATTCCGTCTAAGAACATTCCACAGGGAATTTCAGCAATGATAAACTTTGTCGGAAATAAGAGTGTCGGGGAAAACGAGAAAAATATGTCAACCGAAATGCTTAATATAAAGTCAGGCCAGGTGACATATGCGGTAAGAGATACAAATATGGACGGCAAGGATATAAAGCAGGGTGACTTTATGGGACTTACTGACAAGACCATAGTTGCCGTGGAAAAAAATGTCGATGATGCCACAAAAGCACTTATCGCCGAAATGATAGATGATGATGCAGAGCTTGTAAGCATTTATTATGGTGCAGATGTGAGTGAAGAAGAAGCTGAAAAACTTGCAAACAGCCTTGAAGCTGAGTACGAAGATATAGAGTTTGAAGTACAGTATGGCGGACAGCCTGTATATTCATACTTTGTATCAGTCGAGTAGAGCAGTCGGATATGCGCTGTGATGGTAATATGTAACCGTTTAGTCCGCAAAATAATCTGTAATACATGAGCTTGCTCATTGAATTGCAGATTATTTTTGAGGGCGGGAGAGTCTTTTATTTATTAAAAGGCTAAAATGTTACATATCATAGAGCAGGTATCATGAAACAATACAAATACAGGAGAAATTCGATGGAACTTAATGACAGCATCATAAATATTAAGGGAATCGGAGAAAAAAGTGAGAAGCTTTTCAACAAACTTGGAATATCTACGGTTGGAGAGCTTCTTTGCTATTATCCGAGAGAATATGAGATATTCAGACAGATTGAGCCAATATCCGGTGTGGCAGAGGGACGGACAGTGATAGTCGAGGGCAGTATAGTGTCAAAACCCAGAGCATCAAGACATGGCAATCTGAAAATAATAGAGTGCGATATAAAGGACTCCACAGGACTCTTGAGAGTAGTGTGGTTTAATATGCCGTTTCTTATGAAAACACTTCATATGGGGACAAAATACATATTGAGGGGCACAGCGGTAAATAAAAACGGTATATTAAGGCTTCAGCAGCCAAAGATAATAAGCATGAAAGAATATGCAAACAGCATAAATAAGCTGTTTCCAATATATTCACTCACGGCTGGAATGACAAACAATACAATATTAAAAGCCGTAAAAAACTGTTTTGATAACACGGATTTTGAAAAAGATATACTTCCGGCAGCAATAAGAAAAAAATATGACCTTATCATGTGGAAAAAGGCAATACAGAGTATTCATTTTCCAAAAGATAAGGAGGAGTGCATAAAAGCAAGAAAAAGGCTTGTGTTTGATGAATTTTTTTCATTCTTTACGATGATGAACCGGTTAAAAAAAGAGAGAAACAAAGAAAAATCGGTATTTGAAATTTCTGATATGTATATTATTGAAGAAATAAAAGCCGTACTTTCATATACTCTTACCGAGGGACAGGATGCAGCGGTATCAGACATTATAAATGATATGGAATCGGGTTATGTTATGAACAGACTTATACAGGGTGATGTAGGTTCCGGAAAGACGATTGTTGCAGTTATCGCACTTGCACTTGTAGTGAAAAATGGGTATCAGGGAGCGATAATGGTTCCGACGGAGGTGCTCGCAAAACAGCATTATCAGTCTTTTTGCGAGGTGCTTGGGGAGTTTGGCATAAGAATAGGAATGTTGATAGGCTCAATGACAGCAGCTCAGAAGAAAAAAGAGTATAAAAAAATAGAAGATGGTGAGATTGATATAGTAGTAGGCACACACGCACTTATACAGGAGAAAGTGTCATTTAAAGACCTTGCACTTGTGGTGACTGATGAGCAGCACCGATTTGGTGTGAGACAGAGGGAGGCATTGTCATCAAAAGGCAGGGAACCTCATATGCTCGTTATGAGTGCGACCCCTATTCCGAGGACACTTGCGATAATCTTATATGGAGACCTTGATGTATCAGTTATAAATGTGATGCCGAAAGGAAGACTTCCAATAAAAAACTGTGTTGTCGGAACAAATTACAGACCTCAGGCTTACAGGTTTATGGAGAAAGAGATAGCAGCTGGACATCAGGTGTATATAATATGTCCTATGGTCGAGGAAAGCGAGAACATGGAGGCTGAGAATGTAACTGATTATACCAATATGCTGGAGACAACGCTTGCACCATCGATAAGGATAAAAGCACTTCACGGAAAAATGAAAGCGTCACTTAAAAATGAGATAATGGAACAGTTTGCGGCACATGAGATAGATATACTCGTTTCGACTACCGTAATAGAAGTTGGAATAAATGTGCCTAATGCTACCGTTATGATGATTGAAAATGCAGAGAGGTTTGGACTTGCACAGCTTCATCAGTTAAGAGGTCGTGTCGGACGAGGAGACAGCCAGTCATATTGTATATTTATGGCTGGAAATCCGTCAAAGGAGACAATGAAAAGACTTAGGGTATTAGAGGACTCTAATGACGGCTTTTTTGTGGCAAAGCAGGACCTTAAACTCAGAGGACCGGGGGATTTCTTCGGCATAAGACAGAGTGGAGAACTTGACTTTGCACTTGCAGATATATATCAGGATGCCGATATAATGAAAATGGCAAATGAAGCAGCAAAGGAATGTGAAATATCGTTAAAAGATTGCAATTATGGCAAAAAGATAGTAATATAGGCAATAAAGATAATTTTGACAGTTCATTGATTTTAGTTTTGGAGGAATGTGAATTGATGACCAAAGAACAGTACACACCGGAGAAACTGTTTGAACTTGGTAAAAATAATTATGAAAAGCTCGTATCGTATTGTGAGATACTCGAGGTAAATGGTTTTTGGGACCAGGCAAGACAGGTGATGAAAAAGACGAGTATGCAGGTGCTTGACCTGTATGTGCAGTCAGTGCTCATCAATTTTGTGATTAAATGCACAGATACAGTAGAAGGACAGCAAAGAGAATTTATAAGGTTGGTCACTAAGACCAATCCGCTTGGCATACCCGAAAATGGAAATATAGAGCAAAAGACAATTGCCGAAAGCAGACAGTATTATGAACTTCCTCCGGTATTGCTGCAGCTTTGTGGACTTTATGATAAAGAGCGTAAGGAGATAATGACAGAGTATTTTCTTGATTCATTTCTGAACATTCTTTTGTGTATGGCATATATGAATGATGGCAAAGACCATGAAATAAATGAGTTTATCCAGAAATATTATGACAAGATAAGCAATTTTATAGTAAACAGGGACAGGAGTATTCATTCTGAATATATTGTGAGAAAGCTTACCTCCGGAGTTATAAGGTGCGATGTAGAGTGGGTCAGGAAAAAACAGACTGAGATAGAAGAAAAGGAAAAAAAGAGAAAAGAAGCCGAAAAAAAGAGACAGGCACAGAGAAAAAAAGAAGCTGAAAAGAAAAGGGAGGCTGCAGGAAAGAGAGAAATTGAGAAAAAAAAGGCTCAGGAGGAGAAAAATAAAAAGAAAGACAGCAGCGTAGTAAAAAAAGAAGATGAAGCAGAGCCGCAGAAAGAAAATAAAAAAAAGACAGACATAAAAAAGCTTTCGTTGAATGAGCTGAAGAAAAATGTTAAAAAAAGCAATGGTTCTAAAAATGAAATCATGACGAATGAGCCGGAGAGTGATAATGCAAAGAGGGGAATACTAACAAATAACGGTGACATTCTTACTGATATTGAAGCCGAAAAGCTAAAGATAATGAAGCAGCAGGAGGAACAGCGGCTTGCCAGAGAAGAATTTATGAAAGTCAAGCAGCGTATCCTTGAAAGAGAGCGTATCCAGAAAGAAGAACAGGAAAAACGCATTAAGGCTTTGGTTGATGAGCTTAATGACATGGTCGGCTTAAGTGAAGTAAAAGAAGAAATAAGGTCACTTGTCAATCTTATCAAGATAAGAAAACTCAGAGAAGAAATGAATATGCCCGTTATGGATATGTCATATCATATGGTATTTACCGGTGGACCGGGAACAGGAAAGACAACTGTTGCAAGGCTTGTCGGAAAGATATACAAGGAACTTGGAATATTGTCAGACGGGAAAATGATAGAAACTGACAGATCAGGTCTGGTGGCAGGTTATGTAGGTCAGACTGCAATGAAAGTACATGATGTTGTCAAGGAAGCAATGGGCGGTATTTTGTTTATAGATGAGGCATATTCACTTGTAAATCCGGATATGCCAAATGATTTTGGAACGGAAGCTGTTGATGCACTTGTAAAGCTGATGGAGGACAACAGAGATGATCTTGTCATAATCGTTGCTGGATATACCGATGAAATGGAAAATTTCCTTAAGAGCAATACGGGTCTTATATCAAGATTTAACAAATTTATCAATTTTCCGGATTATACGAAAGAGGAACTTGTAAGCATACTTGCTGTCATGGCGGAAAAAGCAGGACTTAAGATAGATGATGCAGCAAAACAAAAAGTTCTTGAACTTCTCAGAAAAAAGAGGAAAGAGCAGTGGAAAGATTTTGGAAATGCACGTGGAATGAGAAATATGTTTGAAAAATTTGTGGTAAATCAGGCAAACCGTCTTGTAAAACTTGAAAATCCGACAAGAGATGATCTTATGACGATAAAGGAAGAGGATGTGTTTGACCGTTAGCAAAGAGTGTGTTAAAATAATAATAATTGCATGGAGAGATAATAATGAGAGTGATTGCAGGAAAAGCAAGAAGAACTAATCTGGTGACACCGGAAGGCAAAAATACAAGACCGACTTCTGACAGGATAAAAGAGACATTGTTTAATATGCTTCAGCAGGAGCTTTATGATGTGCGTTTTCTTGATATATTCAGCGGGAGCGGTGGTATTTCGATAGAAGCATTAAGCCGTGGTGCTAAAGAAGCGGTTATGATAGACAATGATGCGGCTGCCGTAAGATGTATAAAAGAAAATATTAAGAGAACTCACTTTGAAGATTCGGCAAGAGTTTTAAAGATGGAAGCAGTATCAGCATTGAAAAAATTAGATGTCGAGGGGAGAACATTTGATATTATATTTATGGATCCACCGTATAATCACGATACGGAAGCAAAGATTCTTAATATTTTGCTTGATTCAGGACTTGTGCATGAAAATACTCTTATAATTATTGAGACATCGCTTGAGACTGATATATCATATATGTATGATATGCCATGTAAGGTTGAAAGAGTTAAAGAATATAAGACAAATCGTCATATATTCATTAGAGCAAAGTAAAATCTGCTGTTCGCATAAAAAAGCGGAATGCAGTTTGAAAAACAGAGGGAAGATATGAAAACAGCAGTATTTCCGGGGAGTTTTGACCCGGTAACATCAGGACATTTAGATTTGATAAAGAGAGCTTCAAAGATGTTTGACAGGCTGATACTTGGAGTTCTTATAAACAGTTCAAAAAAGCCGCTGCTTACCGTTGAGGAGAGAGTGAGACTTTTAAAAGAGGTAACAAAAGATTTAAAAAATGTTGAAGTTGAAGCTTTTGACGGGCTTTTAGTGGATTTTGTTGACCGATGTGATGCGGATGTGATAGTGAGAGGTCTGAGAACATCCAATGATTTTGAGTATGAACTTCCACTTGCACAGGCAAATTATAAATTAAATGAGAGTGCAGATACGATATTTCTTGCGACATCGCCGGAATATTCATATGTCAGTTCAAGTGCAGTAAAGGAACTGATGAGATATAATGCCGACATAAGTGGGTTTGTACCAGAAGAAGCACTTAAATACCTAAATTAAGATAAAAGACGGGGGAATTAAAATGCAGGAAAGCAGAGAGAGCAGGATTGAACAGAAAATAGAGGATATTTATTCATTTGTTGAAAGTTGTAAGATGCAGAGATTATCAGCTACAAGGGTTATAGTTCCAAAAGATGAACTTTATGACCTGCTTGACGATCTTCGCAGAGATATTCCGGCAGAGATAAAAAGATATAGAAAAATATTAAATCAGAGAGATGCTATTTTAGATGATGCAAATACAAAGGCACAGGCAATGCTTGCAGATGCAAAAGAGCAATACAAGGCACTTGTAGAGGAACATAACATCATGCAGCAGGCATACCAGCAGGCAGAAAAAACGGTAAACGAAGCCAATCAAAGAGCACAGGAAATCCTCAATGATGCGAGAAAGCAGGCAGAGGAAATAGGAAGTGGAGCTATTTATTATACATCAGATCTTCTTACGATGGCAGAAAAAACTATACAGGCTGCATACACAAATACTATAAACAATTCAAAAGTACTTGAGAAGTCTCTTAAAGAATATCTTGATACAGTAAGAACTAATAAGGCGGAGCTTGTAGTAGATCAGAATCAGTCAGATGTACATGAGAGTGAGCAGGGCGGCGAAACGGCAGAAAGACAAAGACAGTCAGGTTCTTCAAACGAAGAAGAATAAGATAGCATACAGCATACATACTACCATGCAGATATATGACTGATACACATACATGGACAAATGGTATTACTGTTTTAGGGTAACTTACGGTTAAAGGAGAAAGAGTGGCAGATGAATACGAAAAATGATGTTGAAGTTATAATAAATGGAAAACAATATACACTCAGTGGTTATGAAAGCAGTGAGTATCTTCAGAAAATTGCAAATCATATTAATGATAAGATCGCTGAGTTCAAAGAACAGGATGGATATTTACGACTTGATACTGAGATGAAAAATATTCTTCTTGCGATAAATCTGTCAGATGAATATTATAAAGCATTAAAGGATTCAAATGATATAAAAAAAGAAAATGAAGAAATGGAAAAAGAAATATTTGATATAAAACATGAAATGCTCACAATGCAGTCGGAG